>Ga0185307_1000473_pt1 | contig 25343 bp, 20 predicted proteins | sample LHCtaG_FD_128010 | JGI IMG/M metagenome (GOLD analysis project Ga0185307, IMG submission 128010) | Hot spring microbial communities from Little Hot Creek, USA to study Microbial Dark Matter (Phase II) - LHC4sed_matched (SPADES... | ecosystem: Environmental > Aquatic > Thermal springs > Hot... | reverse complement strand
AGCACAGTCCCCGTCAAGTCCTTGACTTCACCGTCGCATACATTGAGCAGCCACGCCAACCCACGCCGCTAAGTAGAAGTTGCTTCGTGATTGGTTTTGTAGTGGCGTTGCTGCTCTATCGGTTGCGTCAATTGTTTGTCTGGTTTCCGTTCCACCCCATCGGCTATGCGATGGGACCAAGTTGGCCGATGATTCAACTTTGGTTTTCAACGATGCTGGGTTGGATGATGAAAGCGTTGTTGCTGCATTACGGTGGCTTGGGTGCTTTTCGTCGCTGGCACCCTTTCTTCCTCGGTCTGCTTATCGGCGAATATTTAACTGCAGGTTTGTGGTTGGTGCTTGATTACGCCTTCAGCAAAGTCAGTCATCGCTTCTTCCTGTTTTGATTTTGCGAACAAACTGGGCCCTGTCAGAGATTCGTCAATGCGTAGTTGGGAAACGCCGTAGAAAGTTTCGCTGCTCAGAAGTTTGCCTCAATGGGTAGAGAATGGCTTTCATAGACTCACCAGGCAATGTTTGGACTCTGCCAATCACAAGTGTCTGACCTGTAATAAAACTTGCCTCGTCACTGGCGAGAAAGAGAACCGTCCAGACTGCCTCTTCCGGCTTGCCAAGCCTCTTGAGCGGAATCGCTGTTGTCATTTGTTTCAGGTAGTCCTCACCCTGTTCCTTCTAACCCTTCGGTGAGGATGTTGCCCGGAAGGACTGCGTTAATGTTAACGGAGTATGGTGCCAGTTCAAGCGCGGCAGAGCGCATGAAACCCAACATCCTACTTTTGTGGCAGCGTAGTGCATCTAACTCGTTATTGACGCTATGCACTTTGTCCTAATCGGCTTTACTCATTTCTTCCAATATAGCGAAAGGGTAGATGCCGGCATTGCAGCGGAATATGTCTATACAGCCAGCGGCCCTCTCTTATCCGCCCTAGGATGAGTGGGCCTTGACAGTTTTGTCCATTTTAAACCAGCAAACCCATAATCTCAGTCAGGCAACTTTTGTTTGCCTGTCCTCAAATTATGATTTCGTGTTCAAGGCTTGAAGTCACGATGCGATTAGTTTGTTGATTGTCATTGACCACTGCTTAACTCCTTTAGTAGTTGGTCTAACCTGCCTGAATAAGAGAGAGTGTTCTCAACAGTGAGGGAATAAAGCAACTTTGCTGGGTAGTTGCGGATGGTCTGTGGTTGCATTCCGAGAATGGGCTGTTGTGGTATTCCAGGAATGCTAGGCATTCCCAGTGCCCCAAACCCGCCCAGCGTTGTTGGTCCTACCGATTCGTAGATGCCTGTTCCACCAAACGGACCCAGTGCTGGTGTTCCGTAACCACCGAATGGACCCGGTGCTGGTGCTCCGTAACCACCAAATGGACCCGGTGCTGGTGCTCCGTAACCTCCGAAGCTGGGGATTCCATAAGGCGGAGCAAATTCGCCACCTGAGGGCTCACCATAGGGTGCACTGCCACCAGGTGCTGCACTAATAGATGGGGCGCTGAAAAGCTGGGCTAACTGGGAGACAGTGGCTAAGTCGGCATCAAATGTCGCTTTTAATGTCACTTTGACATAGACCACTTGCCCATTTTCAATATCAAAAAGCAAGATTCTTGTCCCGTCCGCTGTGCCTTTCAGCCGTTGAATTGGAAAGGCTTGCCCACCTGGACCTGCAGGTGGCGCGCCTACCATCACACCAGGAGCACCGAAACCTCTGGGTGTGATAGGTGTGATTTGACCTCCTGGCGTGGGACCACCATATATGCCACCAGGTGCCATGCCCATTTGCCCTGCCCCCATCTGCGTTGGCATTTGTGATTGGATATTTGTTGGAGTCAATTCAATGTCAACTTTGAACTCACTGACAATGCGAACGCATATCTTTTCGCTCCAAGACTCAAACCCATCAAACCTATGATTGGCAGGAACTGTTACAACTGTTGCATCAGCGAGTAACGCTTCTGGCTCCGAAGGGAATGGGAAGCCTGGCACACCGGGAGCCCCGGGAATCCCTGGCATCGGTGGGATAACTGGCTGCGTAGGAAACCCGCTTGGTGTCACCGGTCCACCCATCCCTGAAAATTCTTCTCCCGTAAATTCTTCTCCTGTTAACAGTCCACCTACTCTCGGCATTCCGCTAGGGGGAAGAATTGTCAAGTTATCCAACAAGTTTCCTGGGTTCTTGGGAAGGGTTATAAACCCTTCCCAGTTTTCCCCGATCTTCAATTCCCTGTCAGGAAAAGCCAAGTCTACAGAGCCGGAGGCGAACTTAACGACACTGGGGATTTCCTCTCCAGAAACAATGCTGCCATTGTGAAGCAAAGTGAATAGTCCTACCCTCTCATCCTCTGTGGGGCGGAGACGAAGCCTTAGAAGAGAGACAGGCGTAACAGTCACCCCCGTTGACCCCACCATTCCCATTGGTCCCATCATCCCCAACTGCCCTAACTGTCCTGCCGGTCCCATCGGTCCAAGCATTCCGCCACTCGTCTCTTCACCACCATAATAATACATTCCCGCTTGATACATTCCTGGTTGTCCCATGCCACCCGTTAGACTTCCCATAGATATGCTCGTCCCCAGTAAAGCCAAAGATTTAGGAGTCCTTACTTCGTGTTCCAAAAGCCCATCTTCAATGATGCGCATCATCCGAAATTGCCTGTCAACAGTGATGTCTCGGATAGTTTGGAACCAGCGAAGGGTCAATTTAGTGTTCAAGAATTTGTCTTTCCTGGCTTTCGCAGGGACATCAACAATGGTTTCAGAGACTGCTTGGAATGTGTAGAAGACAAGTTCCCCTGTTTTCGGTTTAAAGATAAACCACGCGCTTTCATCTTTTGCACTTTTCAAATCCACCCGAAATTGGACTTGTGTCTCTCCTTCTTTCTGACCCAACCTGTTGAAGCCGACGACCTTAATAGTATGAGTTCCCGAGTAGACCTTCCGCTCCAGCAAATCAATCCGAAACTCAAAAGGTGCAGTTATAGCCACGACGAATTCACCGTCAAGCCAAATGGAGACATGTCCTTCCTCAGTGGGCTTTTCAACTTTGACGGTAAGCCAGTGAGAGCGAACAATTTCTCCATCGCGAGGACTGATAATGCTGACTTGCCCAGCACCAAGCGCCACAAAGAACATCAAAATTGTCAAACCTAACAACATTTGCCTCATTTCTTTGCACCTCCTTTTTGCTGCCACCTAAATTATAACGCGTCAAAATTGAAAGGGCAAGCAAGCAGAAGTAAACCTTCTCAGGAGAGTGACCGAGGAACGATGGCAGAGCCGATATGGGCTTGGGTCGTTTTTTTGTTGGCTGTAATCGCTATGCTAATGATTGACTTGGGCATCTTCCAAAGAGACGAACGCCCAATTTCAATAAGGGAGGCAGCAATTTGGTATGGGATTTGGGTTACCGTTGCCTTGCTTTTCAACCTGATTCTTTGGTCATGGAAGGGCAGCGAAAAAGCCGTTGAGTTCTTTACAGGATACCTTGTGGAAGTTTCTCTTTCGGCTGATAACATGTTCGTCTTCGCGGTGCTGTTCAACTACTTCGCTGTCCCGTCAATATACCGAAGGAGAGTTTTGTTCTGGGGTGTTTTAGGGGCAATCGTTTTTCGGCTCACTTTCATACTGGCAGGGACTGCTTTACTCAAAAAGTTCCACTGGGTTATTTACATCTTCGGCATAATCGTTATCCTTTCAGGCATAAAGTTACTGACACGCAAAGAGGAAGAAATTGACCCTGAACGCAACCCACTTTTAAGGATTGCTCGTCGCTTCCTACCACTTACGCCGAACTATCACGGGCAGAAGTTTTTCGTTCGGTTGGATGGCAAGTTTATGGCGACACCCTTGACGCTTGTCTTGCTCGTTGTTGAAAGCACTGACATCGTTTTCGCTGTTGACTCCATCCCAGCCATCTTTGCCATCACCCGCGACCCCTTCATCGTATTCACATCAAATGTTTGCGCCATCCTTGGTCTGAGGGCGCTTTACTTTCTGCTTGAAGGCATGATGAGGTTGTTCCGATACTTGGACGAAGGGCTCGCGGTCATTCTGGTTTTCATCGGCATAAAGATGCTGGTGAGCGAATTCTACAAAATCCCGACAGGAGTCGCTTTGGGTGTCGTGGCTGCAGTCTTGGCGATCACGATTACTTTGTCCTTGTTGGCAGAATACAGGGAAAGGGTTAGGGCTGAGGAACTTGAGGTTCAAATCAACCCAAAGCCGAAAGAGGGGGGTAAGAGTAAGTCAAGCGAGAAAGCGAAGCCTTAAATTGCCCGCAAATGGAGGTGTCCTTATTGCGCCGCCATCGTCGTTGGTTTTTCGCTGCAGCAGTGTTGACACTTTTGGTTGACCAGATAAGCAAAGCACTCATTCGCGCTTACATCCCTTTAGGCGCGAGTGTCCCCATCATTCCGAACGCAATTTATCTCACATACACTCAAAACCTGGGCGCAGCCTTTGGCTTGTTTCCAAATGCGACCATGTTACTCATCATCGTCGCCCTGTTCGTCAGTGCTGTCTTCCTTTGGTTGGGTCGGCAAGGTTTTGACAGGAGAAGGGTCGCGATTGCGACGGGCATGATGTTGGGAGGGGCTGTGGGAAATTTGCTTGACCGACTAAGGTTCGGCGCTGTGACCGACTTCGTTGACCTTAGGGTCTGGCCCATTTTCAACTTTGCCGATACAGCCTTGACGGTTGGTGCTTTGTTGCTTCTTTGGTGGGGCGCAGTTGCTCAACCTTCGGGAAGTCATCAAAAGACAAATGAGAGCCTTGAAGACAAAACGGCGGGCTTAGAACAGCGTGAAGAGGCAAAGGGATAAGTTCTTTCGGCTGAGGAAGCAATTAAGGTTTGGCGAAGTTAAATTTGCCGTTCGGTTGAGCCACTATTGCTTGACCTACGGTCAACTGAATTTCTTGCCCCTTCACTGTTCGGACAGAAACGAAGCCGTGTTCAACCTTCAGTGTTGTTTCGCCGTCGGGTTTAACTTCAACATAATAAGCTGTTCCACGAATTGCTGCCGTGATTGCTGGGGTTTCAAGTTCAAGTCTTGAGCGTGCAGGTAACTTCCGCTTCAAATTCACGAACACTGTCCCCAAGTCAAGCCTAAACAGAGCGTCAAGGGCTTTTGTTACCCTGTTGAAAGACGAGCGCGTAACTTTCAGTTGAGTGTTCGGACCTATCCGCATTTCAACTTCGTCAACCCAATGCAAGACGACGAAACTTTCCTTCCCCGTTTTCACTGTCGTGCCAGCAAGGACGAGTGAACCGACCTTTAACGGTCGCTCCACAGGCTCTTTCCGCCCCAACTTAGAAGGCAACGCTGCCACCACATAGCCCTTGACTTCGGTCACTTTCGCCACGAGGGGAGCAATCCGCAAAGTTTCTATTGAGCCGAAAATCAAGAGCGTCAAGGCAACTAAACCGAGCAACAACGCCAAAGAGCCTAACCTCATCTTGAGGCACCTCCTTTGTGCCTGCTGTTGCTATTATGCCTTAAACTCTGCCGTTGCTAAACTGAAAACGGTGACGGAGATGCATTGGACAGGAGAGCGTAAAAGGTTCGTCATTGTAGGTATTTTGTCGGCGCTGCTAAGTTTCGCTGCCGTCAACCTAACGCCGCTTTATTGGCTGAGCCAAAGGGTAACGGATGGGTTTTTACGAAAGTTCAGGCAAATCAGCCACCCAGATTTAACTTTCGTCGTCATTGATGACGAAAGTTTGCAGGCTTTGGGAAGATTCCCTTTTGACCGAACCGTTTACGCTCGGATGCTTGATAGGCTCAAAATGGCAGGGGCAAAGGTCGTCGCTTTTGACATCCTTTTCGTTGAACCAACCTCGTCGGACAAAGCCCTTGCCGAAGCGATGCGAAGGTTTGGGAAAGTTATCTTGGGAGTCAACCTGTCGCTCAAAAGTGAGGGGAGAGTTCCAAAGCATTTCTTGCTGTCGCCTGACTTCCGTCTGCCGCTCAAAATTGCTGGCGTGACATTGCCACCTGAAACTTTACTTTCGGCATGCTATGATCTCGGCTTCGTCTATCCCTTTCCCGACCGAGATGGGGTTTGCAGGAGTTTGCCTTTGGCAATTGAGTTGACCAAAGCAGATGGTGCTTTCCCCTCCCTCAGCCTCGCTGCTGCGATTGCTTTCCTCGGCGAACCTCAAATGTCGCCCAACTCCATTCACTGGCGGGATCGGGTTGTTCAACTCGGCAGCGATTGGGACATTCCAGTTTTGCCTCCCTTTTCACCCGAGAGGGTTGGCTTTCCGTCCATATCGCTCGTGAAAGTGCTCAAAGGCAATTTTGACCCAAAATTAGTTCGCGGGAAAATGGTTTTGGTTGGCATGAGCGCTTCAGGTTTGTCAGACCGCTTGCCAACTTCCACTGACCCTTTGGCATACGGGATTGAAATTCACGGTGCAGCCATCAATGCACTCTTGACAGGAAAGTTTCCCAGACACCTTCCTTTCTGGCTTCAAGTCCTCATTGCGCTTGCATTTTGCGTTCCCGCCAGCATCTCCCTGCTCCTTCCCCGTTTCCGTCAGAGCATCCTCGCCTTCATTGGCTTAACCGTCGCTGCCTACATACTTGCCCTGCTTCTACTTCAGTGGGGATTTGTTCTGTCGCTGATGCCGCTGTTCCTTTCACTTGCGATGGCTTTCGTAACTGCGACGGGTTTGCTCTTGGAAATTCAGAGATTGGCTTTGGAGCGGATTCAGGCTTATGTCGCTCAACCCGTCACGGAAGCTATCGCTTCTTCGCATGATATGTTGCGAATGGGTGAACGCCGTGAAATCACCATCCTTTTCTCCGACATACGGAACTTCACTCAGGTTACAGCCACTTTGCCGCCATACGATGTTGTTGGACTCTTGGAGTCATACTTCAACCGCATGACTGAAATTGTCCGAATTTACGGTGGCATCGTTGACAAGTTTTTGGGCGATGGGATGATGGTTTTGTTCGGCGTCTCCTTTAGTCAAACTGACCACGCCCAAAGGGCGGTGCTTTGCGCTTGGCAGATGCTTGAGGAATTGAGTGCGGTGAATTGGGAGTGGGAGCGAATCACGGGTTCACAGTTGCGCATCGGGATTGGCATCAATACAGGTATCGCTATCATCGGTGAAATCGGTGCTGAGTGGCGAAAAGATTTGACGGCTCTGGGTGCAGCGGTTAATTTGGCTCAAAGGTTGGAGCAGTTGACAAAAGATTTGGGAGCGACTTTGCTCATCGGCGAAAACACTTACCACAAAGTCGCCGATTTGGTCTTCGCCGAGCCTTTAGAACCGATGACCGTCAAAGGTTTTGACCAGCCCATCGTCGTCTACAAAGTGAACGGATTGACAGAACTGGGGCAGCAAATCAGAAGGTCAATTTTGGCGATTGGAGTATGAGCGCAGGACAGGCTAAAAACCACTCTCAAGCGAGTGTGGCAAAATGATGCGACGGTTTGAAGCAAACTGCTCAACTCAAGTGCATAGGGAAGAATTTTGGAAGCGAGGAGGCGAAGGAAGAATGAGAAAAGCGTTTGTGGCAATTTTGCTCGTTTTCGTCGCTGTCATAGCCGCACAAGATTCGGAGTCGGCGCGATTTTTGCGTTATCCCACTTTTTCCCCAGATGGCAAGCAAATTGCCTTCAGTTACATGGGCGACATTTGGGTCGCGCCTGCTGAAGGTGGTAATGCTATCCGTTTGACAGTTCACCCAGCCCATGACATCCGTCCACGATTTTCGCCCAACGGCAAATGGATTGCCTTCAATTCTAACCGGGAAGGCAACTACGACATCTTTTTGATGCCCGCGAAAGGTGGTAAACCGAAGCGGTTGACATATCACAGCGCCGACGACATTCTCGGCGATTGGTCGCCTGATGGTCGCTGGATTGTTTTCAGTAGCAACCGTGACCATCGCTTCGCACAAATTTACTTGCTGGAAGTTGAAACGGGATATGTGCGACGGCTCACCAGCGACGAAGCGAGTTTGCATTCACCCACCTTTTCGCCAGACGGTCGCTACATCGTTTTTTGTCGTGGCGGGACGAGTTGGTGGCGCAAGGGCTACAAGGGAAGCGCAAACAGCGAAATTTGGCGATTGCCTATCACCATTGACGGCGACCAGATTACCACAAGCAAACACGAACGGTTAACCCACTACGAAGGCAATGATTGGTTCCCTATGGTTTCGCCCGATGGGACACTTTATTTCGTGAGCGACCGAACAGGTGTCTTCAACATTTGGCAAATGCCTTTTACGGTGACAAGGGACAAGGGGCAGGGGACAAGGGGGGCAAAAATGGAGCAGGTGACGAACCATGCGGACAGGGTTTTGTATCCAAACTTGAGTCGCGACGGGAAGTTCATCGTTTACGAGCACGACTTTTCACTTTGGATTGTCCCGACGAAAGGTGGTGAACCGAAACGGTTGACAATCTTTGCCCCCAGCGATGAGCCGCAAAACAGGTTGCAGAGGTTGACACTGACGAGCCAAGCGACCGAGTTCGCCCTGTCTCCCGACGGCAAGCAAATTGCTTTCGTCGTTCGCGGAGAAATTTTTGTGGTCAACGCTGAAAAAGGAGGCGAGGCGAAGCGCATAACCAACCACCCTTACCGCGACTTTGACATTGATTGGTCGCCCGACAACAGGAAACTCACCTTTATCTCTGAACGGGATGGTAACCGCGAGGTTTACATCGTAGATGTCAAGACAAGAGAACTGAAGCGGCTGACGAATACACCCGACGCAGCAGAAAGCAACCCCAAGTGGTCACCAACGGGCAACTATGTCGCTTTCATCCGAGGTCCTTTTGGGCGCCAACTTTGTTGGGTTGATGTCAACACTGGCGAGGAGAAAGTCGTCGTGGAAGGACCGTTCATCGGTGAGTTTGCTTGGAGCCCAGATGGTCGCTGGATTTGCTTTAACCGCCGTGACCCAGCCAACAATGTCACTGACCTCTTCATCATCCCTTGGAATGGCGGTGAACCCGTCAATGTCACTCGCATGCCTTACTGGAACGGGAGTATCGTTTGGACGAAGGATGGCAAGAACATCGTCTTCCGGAGCAATCGCACCGACGAAAATATTGACATTTATGTCCTGCCATTGGAGCGCCCAAAGGAGAAACTGGACGAAGAAGAGGGCGAGGGCGAAAAGAAGCCTCAGGAACGGAAAGAGAAAGAAGGCGAAAAAAGGTTGCCAGAAGTCAAAATTGACTTCACCGACATCCACAAACGCATCAGGCGCTTGACGGCAACTGTGTTCAACGAAGGCAGTTTCACTGTTTCGCCCGACAGCAAAACAGTCGTGTTCGTTGCCACACCTATTGACCAGCCCGAAATTTGGTCGGTGCCATTGGAAGGTGGTTCGCTGACCCGATTGGCATCGGGAGTTTCAGCATCGCAGTTGCAGTTTTCGCCCGACGGCAACCGCATCTACTTCCTGTCAACGGGAGGAAACATCCGCTACCTGACCCGACCTGCGGGCTCCCTCGGTTCCGTCAACTTCACTGCACGCCTTATCGTTGACCGAGTAGTTGAACTGCAACACATGTTTGATGAAGGTTGGAGGTTGCTGAAAGAACAGTTTTACGATGAGAAAATGCACGGCGTTAATTGGGATGCCATGAGGGAGAAATATCGCCCACTGATTGAGCATGTCGCCGCAAAAGAAGACTTTTACACCTTAGTCAGCATGATGCTGGGTGAACTCAACGCTTCCCACTTAGGCATTGGAGGTCCGACAGCCAGTGGACCTGAAACGGCTTACTTGGGCGTCTGGTTTGACCCTGAACATCGTGGTCCTGGCGTGAAAATTTCTGCTGTGCTGAAAAACTCGCCTGCCGACAAAGATGAAAGCAGGTTGAATGTCGGCGAGTTCATCTTAGCAATTGATGGGGTGGAAGTTTCAAACAATGAGCAAATTTGGGATGCGTTGGCTGACAAAGCGGGACGGGTCGTTGAGTTGCTTGTCAACGACAAACCCACGAAGGAAGGGGCGCGAACCGTCAAGATTAAGCCGATCAACCGAGGACAATGGTCAAATTTGCTCTATGAAGATTGGGTTGAGAAGCGGAAGCGGATGGTTGACGAATGGTCAAATGGTCGCATCGGCTACATCCACATTCAAGCCATGAGCCAAAGCGAATTGCGAAAGTTTGAGCGGGAGTTTTACGCTGAGGTTGTGGGCAAGAAAGAAGCGCTCATCATTGATGTCAGGTTCAACGGTGGTGGGCGAATTCACGATGAATTGCTGAGCATCTTGAAGCGGAGGCTTTACGCTTTAGAGCAGTATCGCGGAACCCCACCCTTCACTCAACCTTTCCAAGTTTGGCAGAAGCCGACGGTTGTGCTCATTAACGAGTTTTCTGCCTCTGATGCAGAAATTTTCCCGAAGGCTTTTCGAGATTTGGGCTTGGGGAAACTGGTTGGAGTTCCAACCTATGGCGGTGTCATCGGCACTTACAATGTCACCCTCATTGACGGCACGACTTTCTTCCGTGTCCCAGTGACAGGCTGGCGAACTTTGGACGGCGTGAATTTGGAGAACTATGGCGTCAAGCCCGATTTCCTCGTTGAACACTCGCCCGAGGATAACGCCAACGAAAATGACCTGCAGTTGAAAACGGCTGTTGACCTTTTGCTAAAGGAATTGGGCAAGGAGTGAACTGTTGAGAGTTGTGAGGCAGGATTTTTCTCCTATAGACTCGTGACCCTCAACCAGCAACTTGCAAATTTTTAAGTTAGCCTGCTTCATAAGCTTCGTTTCGTAGACACCTACTTCAGTCGTAGTTTCGACCTTTGCGGATTTCAGCGGCATTCCTTGCTGTGCCAACTTCACTGAAATGCGCCACACTTATCATCGGTGATGTCGGATGCCTTATCTTTTGTTTCCACAGGAAGCCCAATTTTTCCGGAATGTCCGGCGGGCGCTAACGCAACTTTACCAGTCCGCCCGCTATGGGAACTTGAAACCTCCAGTCGTCATTGTTTTCGGCGATGACGAATTTTTGGTGCAGCGGGTTATTCAGAGGTTGACCGACTTGCTTTTGCCATCGGAAGAGCGCCAGACGGCTTTGACAGTCCTTGAAGGCAAAGAAGCAACTGACTTAGAACTCGCACAGGCGCTCTTTGAACCCACATTCGGCTTCCAGTTAACCCACCGACGGGTCGTCATCCTCAAATCGCCGGCGTTTTTGAAGGAGCAAGGTAAGCGCAAACGAGACGATGTGGCGTGGTATCGTTTCCTGCAAAAAATTCCTAAGGGCACATATGTCCTCACCACCCTCACCGAACCGCCAAACGACAGCCAACTGAACCTGCTTAACGAAATTGCTTTGCTCGTCCCTTTGAGCAAATTGCGACAGCAAGACTTGCCCGAGTTTGTCCAGATGTTGGCGGAACAATCGGCAATTCGCATGGACAAGGCTGCCATCCAAGAGTTGATAGAGCGGGTGGGGAACGACGCCCGGCAGTTGGCGACGGAGATCGAAAAGTTGGCGCTTTACATCGGCGTTGACGGTAGAGTGACCGTTGAAATCGTCCGCGAACTTGTCCCATCGTTAGCGATGGATGTTTTCGCCCTGATGAACGCTGTTGTTGAGGGCGATGCCGCAAAGGCGTTGAGGATGCTTGACGGTTTGCTTCAACGCCGCGAAAGCCCAATCCTCATCCTCTACCTCCTTGCCCGCCAATTCCGTTTCCTGCTTCAAGCAAGATTGCTGCTCGATTCCAAGTTGATTTCGCCGGCACTTTTGCACGCTCGTGCCGATGCCTTCAGGCAGCAACTTGAGAAAATCCCAGAAGGGGTCAAAGAGCGTTTGCCCGAAGACAGTCGCTTGAACCTGCTCAAACACTCACCGGCGGTTATCAGAAACTTTCTGCTTCAAGCCCGAAACTTTTCGCGGGAGCAGATAGTGGAAGCCCTTCGTCTCACCCTTGACACCGATGTCGGTTTCAAAACAGGCGTTGACCAAGGACAGCAATTGGCTCTCCTCATTCTCAATTTGTGCCGGTTGAGGGAAGAGGCGCAGCAAGTTGCGGTATCCCATGAGGGGCAATGAAATTCACTGGCTAAAGCGAGAGGTGATTGAAGTGCTTGTGGGGTTTGCTCAAGCCGATATAACTCCCGAAGTAGGCGCCGTTATCCCGGGCGGCTTCAGAAAGCGCATTTCCACGGGTGTCCATGACCCACTCCACGCAACCGCTTGTGTCATCTCCGATGAACAGACAACAGTTGCTATCGTTTCTGTTGATGCTTTGTCGTTGAGAAGGTCGGTCGTTGAGTCAGCCCGAAAGTTAGTGCAATCTCATTGCGGAATCCCAGCCCAGAACATCATGGTTACTGCAACTCACACCCACTGCGGCGGTCCGATTGCTAACGGCTTTGAGTGCGAAGCCGACGACGGTTATTGCCGTTTGGTGGCTGAACGGATTGCTGAAGTGATTGTCAAGGCTGACGAGGGCAAGAGGAGATCCAAAATCGGTGTGGCTGTCGGTCATGAAAACCGCATCGCTTTCAACCGAAGGTTCGTCATGAAAGATGGTCGCCACCAAACCCACCCGGGAAAAGGTAACCCCGACATAGTTCGCCCGGCAGGTCCAACCGATCCGGATGTGGGCATCATCGCAGCCCAAGATGAGAATGGGAATATGCTGGGGGTCATCGTCAATTTTGCTTGTCATTGCACTGTCATGGGCGGAACTGAGTTTAGTGCCGATTATCCGTTCTATCTCGCTGAGACTTTGCGCAAGGAATTCGGCGATCAATGCCTGACGCTCTTTTTGCAGGGCGCTTCCGGCGATGTCACTCAAGTCGCCAACACATTGCCCCGCGAACCTGAATTTGGCGAAAAGTGGGCTTGGAGAATTGGCACAAGACTTGGGGGCGAAGTCATAAAGACGGTGGCTTTGATGGATTTCCTTGAAACTGCCCCCTTGCAGATCGCTCGTTCCACGATAAGGCTCGCCAGACGGCAAGTTCCTGAAAAGATGCTTGAGGATGCAAAGCGAATTTTAAGCGAAGATGGCGGTTGGAGTGTTGAAAGGATTTACGCTCGCGAACTTGTTTTGCTTGCTGAAGAGGTGAAGGAGCAGCCATTCGTTGATGCGGAAGTTCAAACCATAGCCGTCGGTCGCGCAGCCCTTGTTGCTATCCCCGGCGAACTTTTCTGCCAATTTGGTTTAGACATCAAGAGGGCTTCACCCTTCCCGACAACATTTGTCGTCACATGCGCTAATGGCATGGTAGGCTATTTGCCGACACCCGAGGCATTTAAAGGTGGCGGTTACGAAGTTCGTTTGGCTCGCTCATCGCAACTTGTGCCCGATGCCGGCAGCCAACTGGTCGGGGAGGCGTTGCAATTGCTTCAGTCTCTTTCCGTTCCACCTGCCCCGCCGTCTCTTCAAGTCAAGACCCCTGCTTGGGATGTGGGGGCATCACCGCCTGAATTAACCGGTTTGGTTCCGTGAAGGGGTGAAGGGCGATGAACCTGAGATGCCCAAACTGTCAAGGAATGCTGACGGAGAAAGTGCCTTCACACTGTCCCTACTGCGGCGCGGATTTATCAAAACTCCTGACGCCCCTTGAAACGGGGATAACGACAGAGTTCGGTTTGGCTTTAATTGCAGGGGCAACAGGTTTGCTTTTCGGCATCGTCCTTGTCACTTACGCTGAAAACCTCCGTTCGCCTTTCGTGCCCATCATCTTGGTTTTCGGGAGTAGCCTAATGGCTTGGGGAAGAGCCAAGTCATTGACGGCGAGCGAAAGGTTTGGGTGGGAACGATTTTGGATTGTCGCTTTTTGCGCCAGCATAGGAGCCTTTTGGGCTGTGCTTGTCGGGTTGAATTGGGTGTGGGCAATTGCCCTTGCCCTCCTGGGAATGTTCGTTGGTCAATTGCTTTGCCATTTCGCCAGAGAACAATGGCGGAAGGAGCGGAAAAGTCGATGAGAACGATGAGGGTTTTGTTGCAACCGATAGGGGAAAACGATTGGCAACTTTTGACGAGGGTCGCTCTCAAGATACCTCAATTCCTGCCCTTTGTTGAGTGTCAAGTCTCGCCAAGGGCACTTCCATTGCCGCCCAGTGCAATTACGCTGCGAAGGCAATGGCTGGCAAATGCCTTGCTGGCTCATTTGGTTGTCCCTTCAGGCTTTGACCGCGTTGTTGGCGTCACTAATGTTGACTTAGTTGTCCCACCTTTCAACTTCGTCTTCGGCATTGCTGAAATTGATGGCAAGCGAGCAGTAATATCAACGGCAAGGCTGTTAGATCACAACGCGGATGTCACTGAACTGAGGACGATAAAGGAAGTCTTGCATGAACTTGGTCATACTTTCGGTTTGTCCCATTGCTCAGACCCAACTTGTGTCGCTGCTTTCAGTAACACCTTGGCTGACACCGACCGCAAGGGACCGAAATTTTGCTTGAAATGCTACCAAAGGCTTTTGGTCGCTTGGCAGCAACAATGCTGTTACGAAGAAGGGACAAATACGGAGGCGAAATAGGAAAATGTCAACTCCAGACTTTGCTTCTCACGGCGCAAAAAGTCAAAAAAGGAGCGCGCGGAAGTTGAGACTTAAGGCAAAGTGGCAGCAAGTTTTGCAAAGGTTATGGCAAAGGTTGAAAGCCAAGTGGCTATTTCATCTTGGAGCACTCGCGCTTCAAAGTGGAAGATATCAAAGGGCTGCTCAACTTTTGGAACAAGTGTCTCAGGTTTTGGATGAAGACCCATTCGTCCAAGTTCACTTGGGTTGGGCTCACTGGCACTTGGGGCATCCCGTAACTGCACGGAGACATCTTTTAAGGGCAACGGAATTGAGACCGGATAATTCAGTCTTTTGGACGATGGCAGGCAAGTTGATGGCGTTGAGAGGCAAATGGGACGAGGCAGAGCAGTTGCTCCGTCAAGCAGTTGACCTCGCCCCACAAAACATGGTCGCTCAAAGTTGGCTGGCTTTTGTGTTGTTCCAGACGGGACAGGCTGACGAAGCCCTTGACATTTTGAGAGAAACTCCCGTCGCTGACGACCCATATTTGCAAGCCCGTTTGGTTCTCCACCTTGAACGATTGGCAATGCAGCGAGGCGAGCAGGAGGGAACTTTGCTGCCTTTTGCCCCCAAGTGGCTGAAGGTACCTTTGCTCAGGTCAATTGCAGGATTTTTGTTCCGTTGGAGAGGGGAAAGGTTGCTTGAGGACGGAGAGTGGGAGGTGGCAGCAAAGTATTTTGGGTTGGCTGCGCAACTTAGACCAAAAGATGTCCGGTCAAAATTGCTCTGGGCTGTCGCTTTGTTGGAGGGCGAGTTTTGGACTCAAGCGGAACGGGTTCTGATGGAAGTGCCTGAAACTGTGCCTGAAAAAGCGTGGGTTCAAGGCGCGTTGTTGGTGAGGCAGCAAAAGGTCAGGGAAGCAGTCCTATGGCTCGCCAAAAGCGATACTCACCACCCTTTTGTTCGCTACTACATGGCTTTGGCTCTCGATTGGGTTGGCGACGCCGAATATGCTTGTGCCGCACACCTTGAACCTCTCTACCGAGAAGACCCTTCCGCCCTTCGTCAGCGAATTCGTGAACTATTGAAATGGCTACGGTCTGAGTGAACTTCAAACCCCTGCAAGGGAGTGAACGCGGATGCGCATTTCGGTCGTCATTCCCGCAAGAAATGAGGCTGACAGGATTGCCTTGACAATTCAAGCGCTGCTGGAAAGCAAGCCTGAGAGATTCACCGATGCCGAAATCATCGTCATTGACGACGCTTCCAAAGACGGAACGAGCAAAATTGCGGAACGGTCAGGGGTGACAAAAGTCATCAGGCTGGATCGGCACAGTGGGAAGGGTGCAGCATTGAGGAAAGGGGTTGAAGAGGCTGGGGGCGATGTGATTTTGTTCGTTGACGCCGATTTAGGCGAGACGGCAGGTAATGTGTGGCGAATTGTTGTGCCTGTCGTTGATGGTAAGGCAGACATGGCAATCGCAACCCCTCCACCTGACCCTTCTGGAGGCGGTTTCGGTTTTGTCAAAAAGTTCGCTGCGTGGGCGATAAGGACAATCACGGGCTTTAACCCTACCACCCCCCTTTCAGGACAGCGGGCGATAAGGCGGGAAGTTTTGGAACGAGTTTCCATTGCAAACGGTTATGCCGTTGAAACGGCATTGACAATTGACGCAATCAAGGCAGGGTTTAGGGTCGTTGAGGTCACCACGAATTTCGGGCATAGGGCTTTAGGCAAAAGTTGGCGCGGCTTTCTGCACCGGGCAAAGCAATTTTGGGACATCTTCTGGGCAGTGCTTCCGCGATTGTTGAGACGATAACTTTCTGATTGCTGGTTCTTTCGCCCTAACGGTGTCGGTTTCGCTGAAGTTGGGAACGATGGTGCATATGGTGGTGCTTCTCTTGGTGTTCCTGTCTTGAAAACCTGCGAAGGTTTTCGGGAGCAATGACCACACCCACGGCAAAACCCAAACCTGCACTGACGAATTCGTCCCAAGGCAACTCTGAAAGGAGCGACCGCTTCATCTTTTGAAGCCAAAGGGCAATTAGCCTCAATGGGTCTGCGATGAAAACAAGTGGGTAACCTTGCTCGCTTTTGCCCGTTATGTTGAAAAACCTTTCAGCTTCTTGGGTCACTTGGATGCGGCGTTTCTCCAACAAGATGTCAATGGCGTCAGGTTGCAAGTCACCGTGGATGTAATCCAAAATCGTGTGGAAAGCCTCCCGAGCCATTGGGAACCATTGGGCTTCAGCGTCTCTCGTCAACCCCAAGACGCGCAATGTTTCTACTTCATTTGGAAGTCTCGCCACTCTCCTAACCCAAAGGGCATACGGTGACAATCGCTCCCAACTTTTGTCACCCAAAACGACCAAAGGCGCAATGTAGCAACTTGACAAGACGATGGCATCCCGCACCTCTGCTGGCACATCGGGCGAAAGTTCTGTGAAAACCATTGCTGTGCTGGCTTGAGGGTAATTGACCGTGATCCCGAAATCTGCCGAATTGTTGCCGGGCAGAACTCCCACTTCATTAGACTGAAAATGGTTCTTCAGCCATTTTTGTCCCGACTCTGTAACGAAACCGTCGTTATCGGAAGTGAACAAGAGCACTTGAACCCTCTTAAGCAGTGACAAGTAATCATGCAGCACGGAACTGCTCACCTCCACTGGGCTAGAGGGAAAGTGGTTGCGGTGCTTCGGATGGAGAAGGTTCAGCGGACGCCTGCTGCTCGGAGAGCCACCTCTAATTCTTTCAAGCCACTTGGCATGCCTTCAATCACCCGAACGATGATTCCTTTCTCATTGACCACATAAATTGTCGGCAACCCTTCAACCTTGAATCGGTTGGCGACTTCCGCCATTGGGTCTAATGCCACCAAGTAGGGTGTCTTCTCTTCCTTGACAAATGGGGCAACAGATGCTCTCCCATCCTCGTCAATGCCGATCGCGAGGATGAGCACACCTCTCTTTTGGTATTTCTGATACAGTCGGCTCAGCCATTTGCTTGTGACTTGGCAAGGCGGACACCATGTCGCCCAGAAATCCAGGACAAGCGCTTTAGGCATCAAAGTTTGGTTGCCTTTCTTGTCCTTGATTTGGACGCTCAACTTCCCCTTGTCCACTTGCACCACAGCCACTTTCCCGTCCAGCAAGTTTGCTTGAAAGGATGGTATGAGCTTACCTTCCCTTAAAGCCGCTAAGGCAAAGGCTATGACAAGCAACAAAGCGATTCCGACAGCCACCAATGTCCGTGTCACTTGAGTAGCCCTCCTCCTTTCTCGTGCTTAATTGTGCCAGCAGATTTGAGAGAAGTCAAGGGTGGCAGGTAACATCTGGGTGCTCTATAGTTTAAGCGGTGATTTTTTGCGAAACGGGGGCGATTGCAGTGAGACTATGGTGTCTTTCTGAAGTCACTTTAAAGCGGGTGCGTGAGATAGGTCTTCCTGAAGTGGCAGTTTTGCCCATAGGTGCTTGTGAACCGCATGGGCTGCATTTACCCTATGGGTCAGATACTTATGAAGCCGTCGCTATCGCCGAGAGGGCTTGCGCTATTGCCTATGAGCGTGGTGCAAGGGTCATACTTCTACCTGCTATCCCTTATGGCGTGAACTCTAACCTGCTCTCCTTCCCCATGACCATCCATGTCCAGCAGGAAACTCTAAACCGGATAGTGCGCGACATCGTTTTCTCGCTGGAGAGGCATGGGGTTTACAAACTTGTCTTGCTCAATGGGCATGGTGGGAACGATTTCGTTGGAGTTCTGCGTGACCTTTATGGACAAACTAAGGTCTGGATTTTTCTCGTGAACTGGTGGCAAGTCGGCAGCGATAAGTTGAGAGAAATTTTTGAGGAAGTTGGAGACCATTCGGGCGAAATGGAGACGAGTGTGTGTATGGCGGTTATCCCAAATTTGGTGCATCTTGAAGATGCCGATGAAGGGGCTGTTAGACCTTTTCGGATGGAAGCGCTCGCTAAGGGATGGGCTTGGATAACCCGACCTTGGGAAAGGCTGACTAAAAACTCAGGGCACGGCAATCCAAAAAGAGCAACAGCAGACAAAGGAGAACGCTACTTAAATCTGGTTGCGGAGCGGATCGCTAACTTTTTGGTTGAACTCGCTCAAGCACCGATAGACGAGTGGTTTCCTTTTGAGCCACCAAAGTAGCCGCAGTAGTAGCAATTTGAGGCATAGCGTTTTAAAATCACAAGTCAGCGGGACATAAAGGGAGTGATGTCCCGCACCCACAAAAAGCGTGGGAGGTGTTGGCGATGCAAGCGCCAACAATGCGCCGAACTGTGTTGGATGTGTTGAAGGAGCAGGGGAAGTTGACTGACGAACAAATTCAGGCTGTCCTTCAAGCCCAACAGCAAGCCGTTGGGCAACCGCTGGAACGCATCATCGTTGACTTGGGGTTCGCTTCCGAAACAGATGTGCTTGCTGCTCAAGCAAGACTGTTCGGCGTCCAGTATGTTGACCTAAACAAGGTCAGACCGGACGAGAGCGCAATCAGCGTCGTTTTGAGTAGAGTCCCCGCCAATTATTTGCGCGAAAGGAAATGCATCCCGATCCGCATTGAGCAAAACCGCCTTTGGATTGCAATGGTGAATCCACGCGACATCGTCACCGTTGACGAATTGAGGATGCGGACCGGTCTCATCATTGTCCCACTTTTAGCTAGCCAATCACAAATTGAGGCTGCCTTAGAGGAACTCCCAATGCAAGGGCCCACCCCTACCGCTACAGTCCCTCCCCCTGGTCGTGCAACAGGTTTGGGCTTTAGTGTTGATGATCTGTTGAGGCAAATTGATGCTGAAAGGTATGGTGGGGAAGTCGCCACTGGTCCTTTGGCAGGTCAAATCGCCCGAGTTGATGCAACAGATGTTGAAGCAGCACAGGAAGCACCAATCATCCGCTTGGTTGACACAATCTTGAGAGAAGCAATTCGCAACGAGGCAACTGACATCCATGTTGAGCCGATGCAAAACGGGGTTCGGATTCGCTACCGAATTGACGGAATTTTGCACGAAGTCCTTCGCTTACCCAAGTGGTTATCTGCGCCCTTGATCGCTCGCATCAAAATCCTGGGTGATATGGATGTTGCTGAAAAGCGTGTCCCTCAGGACGGAAGAATGCGCATTGAGATGCAAAAGAAGCGGTTTGATGTGCGCATCTCCACTATCCCAACGGTCAATGGCGAAAAGGCTGTCCTTCGGTTGCTTGACCAGACATCTCCTTTGATGGGTCTTGAGAAACTCGGTTTGTGGGAAGACGATTTGGCGAAGGTTGAATACCTGATGGGCCAACCTTATGGCATGATTTTGAGCACAGGTCCAACTGGATCGGGCAAGACTACAACCCAATACTCTATCCTTCACCGCCTCAATACTACCGAAGTCAACATCTTGACGATTGAGGAGCCTGTTGAGTATGAGGTTCAGGGCATCAATCAAGTCCATGTGAACCGAAAGGCAGGGGTGACATTTGCGACGGCTCTGCGCTCCTTCCTGCGACAAGACCCTGACATCATCTTGGTTGGAGAGATTCGCGACCTTGAGACTGCCGATGTTGCCTTCCAAGCAGCGTTGACTGGTCACTTGGTCCTTTCAACCTTGCACACTAACGACGCACCAACGGCTGCGACCCGATTGATTGAAATGGGTGTTGAGCCGTTCCTGATTTCTGCGGCTGTCATCGGCGTTATCGCACAGCGCCTTGCACGGCGTATTTGCCCCAACTGCAAAGAACCCTACAAGTATCCAGAAGAACTGCTGATGCGCTTTGGGGTAGATTTGAGCGAGTTGAACGGAAAGGAACTCTATCGTGGTCGAGGGTGCGAAACCTGCCGCTACACCGGTTACAAAGGTCGGATTGGCATCTTTGAGGTCTTCGTTATGAACACTGAGATTGCAGACTTGATCTTGAGGCGCGCTCCCATTTCTGAGATTCGCGATGCAGCCGTCGCTTCAGGCATGACCACCTTGCTGCGAGATGGGTGGCGAAAGGTATCAGCAGGGATCACCACTCCACAAGAAGTTTTGCGCGTCGTCACAACTGTCGGATACTAATCAAGCGGGAATTTCCAAGTCGCAAGGGAGAAAAGCCGAAAGGAGGGTATGGGCAGTGGAGATAGAACTGACACCTATGGATCAACAACAAAGACCTCAAGTTGGTGCAGTTGGGGTTCGTCCAGCAGCACCTGCTCGTGAATTACCTTCCTTGGACGATGTCCACATTGATGACCTTCTGAGGGAAGTTGTGAGACGGAACGCCTCGGACTTGCACCTTTGCGTTGGTGTCCCACCAATCTTGAGGATTGACGGTCAACTTTACCGCACCAACTTTCAACCTGCCGCACCGAAACAAACCCAAAGGCTAATCTACGAAATCCTGACCGACGAGCAAATCCAGAGGTTTGAGAACAGCCTTGAACTTGACTTTTCTTATTCTTTACAGGATGTCGCTCGTTTCCGAGTCAATATTTACAAGGAACGGGGTTGCATCGCTGGGGCATTCCGTTTGATCCCCCGACGAATTCCGACAGTTCGTGAACTTGAGTTGCCACCTATTTTGGAGGAACTGGCAACTCGCCCTCGCGGTCTAATCCTCGTCACAGGTCCGACAGGACACGGCAAGTCAACGACTTTGGCGGCGATGATTGATTACATCAACCGCACGAAAAGCGTTCACATCATCACCATTGAAGACCCCATTGAATATCTGCACACCCACAAGAAATCCGTCGTCAATCAGAGGGAACTGGGAGAAGACACGAGAAGTTTCCCCAATGCTTTGAGGGCAGCCCTCCGACAAGACCCGGATGTGATTTTGGTTGGCGAGATGCGAGACCCAGAAACAATGGCAATTGCTATCACTGCAGCCGAGACGGGACACCTGGTCTTGTCAACTGTGCACACAAACAGTGCTGCTGAAACCATTGACCGAATTATTGATGTTTTCCCACCGAACCAGCAACCGCAAATCCGGATTCAGTTGTCCATGAACTTGATCGCTGTCCTTTCCCAACAGTTGCTCCCTCGCGCCCCAGGTGCTCCACGAAACCCCTTCGGGGGTGGGAGGATTGCGGCAGTTGAGATCATGATAGCTAACCCAGCAATCCGTAACCTCATCCGTGAGGGCAAAACTTACCAAATTCCGTCCATGATTCAAACAGGAGCAGCGGAAGGGATGCAAACGATGGACCAAGCCCTTCGCGACTTGTATGTTAAAGGCATGATCACTTACGAGACAGCGATGGAAAGGGCTCACAACCCAGAAGAACTCAAGAAACTCATCGCAGGTGCGGTTGGTCCTTCAACAGGCGCTCGTTGAAAATTGGTTAAAAAATGACAGGCAAAATGGCATAAACGGAAACGGCAGTCGGGCACGGTCGGTAATTAACGGGGGTGAGAAAGATGCCGACTTTTGCCTATGTTGCTAGAACGCCACAAGGGCAGGTAAACCAGGGGACAATTGATGCACCAGACGAGCGAACAGCCCTTCAACAACTCAGACAACAAGGGCTTGTAGTTACATCGCTCCGCCAACAAGGCGTTGCGGCAATCCGAGCTGCTCAACCTCAACGGATGTCCCTCGGGGCGATCTTGAGTCGGGTGAAACTGAGGGATATGGCTCTGTTCTGTAGGCAGTTAGCAACCCTGATCAATGCAGGTGTCTCCCTCGTTCGCGCTTTGGCTGTCTTGGAGCGACAGACACAAAACGCCCGATTGAAGTTCATCATCCGCCAATTGACCCGTAATGTTGAAGATGGTATGGCTCTCTCAAGGGCGATGTCACAATTCCCGCGAGAGTTCTCCAACCTATTCATCGGTATGGTGCGTGCTGGCGAAGTCGGTGGTGTCTTGGACGAAACCCTTCAGCGGATGGCGACCTTCTTGGAGAAAGACCTTGAACTCCGAAGGAAGGTCAAGTCGGCGATGACTTACCCGACACTGGTCATCTTCTTTGCATTGGCAATTGTGATTTTCCTGAGCGTCTGGATTGTGCCAAAGTTCATGCAACTGTTCACCGATTTAGGTGTCAAGGAAGATAAGTTCCCGCTCCCAACCCTCATCATGAAGCGGTTCAGTGAGTTCCTCATCAACAAGTGGTATTTCCTCATTGGAGGTGTCGTTGCGTTCTTCTTCGCCTTCAGCATCTTTATCCGCACTAAGTTCGGCAAGCGAGTTTATGATTGGATCAAACTGAAAGTGCCCATTTTGGGTCCTATCAACCACAAAATTATCTTGGCTCGCTTTGCCCGAACCTTCGGGACGCTGATGGGAAGCGGAGTCCCAATTTTGCAAGCGATGGACACAACGGCTGGCGCTATTGACAACGACATCGTCTCAAGAGCCATCATGGAAGCGCGCATGGCTATCCGTGAAGGCGAACGAATCGCCGATCCCCTTGAGCGCAGCCGCTTGTTCCCACCGATGGTCGTCCACATGATTTCGGTTGGCGAAGAGACGGGTTCACTGGATCAGATGTTGCAGAAAGTTGCTGACTTCTACGAGAGCGAAGTTGATGCTGCCCTTCACGCCCTTGCATCTACCATTGAACCAGTGATGATCGTCGTTCTCGGTGTGATTGTGCTGTTCATCCTATTGTCCGTGTTCCTGCCACTGATAACCATCATTCAAGACTTGTCGCAGGGTGAATCATGACGATGGCAAAGAAGTTGGTTGAGGCGCCGCCCTTAGGGGCGGCGCCCAGAATTTTGATTGTTCGGCTCTCAGCCCTCGGTGATACACTGATGTCAACCCCAATCGCTCAAGCCCTTCGCGAGGCTTTCCCAGATTCCCACATAGGTTGGGTCGTTGAATCGCGCTGTGCCGATGTGATTGAGGGCAACCCTTACATAGACCGAGTTCACAAGTGGGACAAAACTTTGCTTGGGCTAATTTCCGTCGTCAGGGAAATTAGGTTGGAAAGTTACGAAGTAGCCTTGGATGTCCAAGGCTTGCTCAAGAGCGCAATTATTCCTTGGCTTGCTCGCATCCCTTACCGCGTCGGGTTTATTGATGCCCGCGAAAATGCCTTCCGCTTTCTCACTAACCCTTTGCCATCCCCACCACCTGCTCCGTTTGTTTCTGGCAGGAACTTACAACTGCTTGAAGCGTTAGGCATTCCCGTTGACCCACTCCGTCATCGCCTTCTCTTCCCCCTCAACGAACTCAACCGTCAAACAGCGAAGCGGAAATTAGCAAGTTTGGGCTTGAAGCCAAAACGGTTCGTTGTCCTTGCACCAGCAACGACGAGACCACAAAAGCATTGGCTGGAAGAACGGTGGAGCGAATTGGCAGAAAGGTTTTGGAAGGAATTGAAAATGCCCTCGGTGCTTTTGGGCGGTCCATCCGACAAAACTTTGCTTGAGCGAATCGTGAAGAAATGCACAACACCTTTGCCAGTTATTTGCGACCTTTCACTGAAAGATGCAGTCGCAGTCATTGAGTTAGCGAGCGTTTTGGTCGGTCCAGACTCGTTTCCCATTCACGCAGCCTTAGCGGTTGGGACGCCGACGGTGGCTTTGTTCGGACCAAACGACCCTTTTAGGTTCAAGTCTGAGACGGGCATCACAGTCCTTGAACACGACCTTCCTTGCCGACCCTGCCGCCGTCGTCCCACCTGCGGTGGCGCTTTCACCTGCATGGCTCTGATTACCATTGACGAAGTCCTTGAAGCGGTTGAAAAGGCGATTTCGCAAGCAAAAAATTAGCCCCAACTTGCCCATCGCTAAAAAGCACCTTCCATTCCGAGTTGTGGCAAAATTAGCGTCGTGCGATTTGGGAAGGCATTGTCGTTAAACTGGGAGGTGAACGAAAGCCGTGTTCTGGCGATATCGCGGTGACCCAAGTATGTGGGCTTGGCTTTTACATCGCCTAACAGGCGTTGGGATTTTCGTTTTCTTGCTCGCTCATATCGTTGATACTGCCCTCATTGGTTGGGGGCGCGATTTGTATGACGCTATGATGCAACTTTACCATCATCCCGTCTTCCGAACAGGCGAAATTTTGCTTTTCGGCGCCGTTCTCTTTCACGGGCTCAATGGTTTGAGGGTCATCGTCTTGGATTTCGCTCCATCAACGACCGTTTACCAAAGGCAAATGCTCATCGGCGTCGCTGTCGTTTTCTTTGTCACCTTTATCCCCGCTGCATTGGTGATGTTCGGGCAGATGCTACATGGAGGCAGTGAGCATGTAAGTTGGGATAACACGCTGACCGATTGGAAAGCGTGGCTCCCGACATTATCAGTAGCGTTTGCCATTTTCTCAGTTTACGCTCCAACCGTCAACTTGCCGCGCCTGCAGGCGTCGGTCAGACCAGCGGGTGGCTTAGAACTTTACGGTTGGCTCTTCATTCGCATCTCTGGGGTCTTACTGATTTTTCTCGTGTTAGGGCACTTAATCATCATGCACCTTCTTGACGGCGGCGTTAACCGAGTGAACTACGATTTCGTCGCTCAAAGGTTGGCAACGCCTTTCTGGCGAACTTACGATTTTGTGCTTCTGGTTTTGGCGATGGGGCACGGCGTTTGGGGGATGAGGAATGTCCTGCTGGATTACATTCACCGACCAATCGCAAGGTTGGTTGCGTTGTCGCTGCTTTACACTGCTGCGGGCGTCGTGTTAGCGTTAGGTGCAATTGTGCTGTTCACTTTCCAACCCCGTTGAACTAACCTGCAAAGACAGTTACATCGGTGAAGCGGAACTCGCTAACTCTAAGGGCTGGCACAACTTCCGTCCACTCCCATTCAGGGGCACCGGCTCGTTCAGGTCGGCTCATAGACTCAACTTTGTTCAAAATCGCAATGACGCTCTCGTTGAACCTGAAGTTCTTGACAGCAGTAACGATTTGCCCACCTTCAATCAGGA
>Ga0185307_1000472_pt1 | contig 25359 bp, 26 predicted proteins | sample LHCtaG_FD_128010 | JGI IMG/M metagenome (GOLD analysis project Ga0185307, IMG submission 128010) | Hot spring microbial communities from Little Hot Creek, USA to study Microbial Dark Matter (Phase II) - LHC4sed_matched (SPADES... | ecosystem: Environmental > Aquatic > Thermal springs > Hot... | reverse complement strand
AAGAAAGCGCTTTTTGGATCACGGTTGTCGCAAGCATTGTGCTTTTCGTGTTTGCTTTGACTGGCAAATGGCTTGTTCCCTTCTTGGCGACCGTAGCCTTTCTGGTTCTCTCTTGGCTAAAGTGGCGTCGCCCATACTTTAGTGCTCTTTCGTGGACGAACTTAGGCGGTCTATTGAGCAAACAAGTCCCAAGTTGGAACTTGAAGGTCAGAACGGATAAAGGCGAAGTTCAAGTCATAACTTACGGCGAGGCTACAGGCGATGAGCCGCAAATTGGCGACCAAGTGCGGGTTTGGGGAATTTTTGACGATAAGGCTCAAACGAGACTGAGGGCATGGAAAATTCAGGCGGTAGACGCAACCGGACAGCCGAAAAGTCAACCCTTCACCTTCCCACGCCTTTTCCCATTGGTGCCGACGCTCTTCTTCCTGTCGCTTGTCATGTTCGTTTTGTCGCTGCTGGCTTCATTTAGGTAATTTGGCTCGGCAGGAGCCTCGCCCTCCCAAAATCCATGATGATTTCGGTAGCGTCGCCCCTTGTGGGCGACGGTCGTTTAACTGCCGTTGGGGACAAGCCCCGACGCTACCGTAACTCCAACTACGGACAGAAAGGTAGCGTCGCCCTTTATGGGCGACGGTCGTTTAACACGAAGGTGAAAGTTATGGCTAAGTGTGAAGTTTGTGGCAAGGTTTCACGAGTGATCACTGATGCCTTGAAAGTTTGCTCTGAGTGTTTGCGATTGCGGTTTGAGGAAGCGGAACCTTTTGTCAAGGAGATACATGCTCGTTCACGGCGATACTTTAGGCTTCCAGAGCAACCACCTGCTGATAGGGAGGGAATCCCTTGCGCGATTTGCTCTCAAGGCTGCCGAATTCCGAAAGGTAGAGTTGGCTATTGCGGTTTGCCACATGGTGACAGAAAGCGAACTGCCGTCGTCAGTTGGTATTACGACCCGTTGCCGACCAATTGCGTTGCCGATTTCGTTTGCCCTGCCGGAACGGGACGAGGTTACCCGAAATACGCCTACCGCTCAGGACCTGAATACGGCTACAAGAACCTTGCCGTCTTCTACGAAGCCTGTTCGTTCAATTGTCTGTTTTGCCAAAATTGGCACTACCGATACGGACCTCAGCGGAAGAGAATTGTTACGCCGGAAAGGTTAGCTGATGCTGTTGACGAACGGACATCTTGCGTTTGCTACTTCGGCGGCGACCCGACACCGCAATTGCCGCATTCAATTGAAGCGTCCCGCATCGCTTTGGAACGGAACAGTCACAGAATTTTGCGAGTATGCTGGGAGACCAACGGGAACATGCATCCCAAGTTGCTTGACAGGATTGTGGAAATTGCTTTGGTCTCAGGAGGTTGCATAAAGTTTGACCTGAAAGCTTGGAACGAATCAGTTCACATCGCTTTGACGGGAACATCAAATCGGCGGACTTTGGAAAATTTTGAGCGGGTGGCATCACGGATCAACGAACGCCCGGAAGTTCCGCTTTTGGTGGCGAGCACTTTGCTCGTGCCCGGCTATGTGGACTTAGAAGAGGTTCGCAACATAGCCCGCTTCATCGCCAGTTTAGACCCAAACATTCCCTATTCGCTTCTGGCTTTTCACCCAGACTTTTTGATGGATGACCTGCCGACAACTTCATGGGAACACATGATACGTTGCTACGAAGCAGGGAAAGAAGCAGGGTTGACAACTGTCCACATCGGCAACCGACACTTGCTCTGGAAAGGCGATTACTAACGGCTTGATGTATAATGCGTAATTCGTGATGCATTAAAGCGTGATGGAGTGTGTTCTAAAACTACCCGTGCCACTGGCTTCAGCCAGTGGTTGATGACGAACTTTTAAAGCGCCGAATTCATTCGGCGTTTGGGAGTTTTTGACCGAAGGGTTGTGCTCCTGCACGACCGAAATTTTAAACTGCAGCGCAGGAGCGCTGCCTTCCAGAATAACCATTCGCCACTCGCTAATCGCTATTCGCTGTCGTTATCAGTTCGGAAGGAGCCTCACCCTCCAAAAAATTTTCGCCGACCATTCGCCACTCGCTATTCGTTATAGATGGCTTGATAGGTTCTCGTGGCTCAAACCGCAATTGGTTCTCTCTCTGTTCGTTCCACATGTTCAACGACTCGGTTAAGGAGCAAGTCTGGCGTGACTTGGTCGGCTTCCGCTTCAAAGTTCAAGATGACACGATGGCGCAACGCCGGTTTGACCACTTTTTTGATGTCATCTCTGGCGACATTGTATCGCCCGTCAAGTAAAGCGAAGACTTTGCCAGCCAAAAGCAAGGTTTGAGCGGCTCTGGGTGACGCTCCATATCGGACATAGCGGTTAACTTCGGACGGAGAGAATTCGGAGCCGGGATGAGTTGCTACGACAATCTTCAAAGCGTAATCACGAACATGAGGCGCCACCGGAACTTCTCTGACAATCCGCTGCAACTTCAACAAATCTTCACGGTTGGCGACCGGTTCAATCTGCGGCAACTCGGCTCCTGTCGTGCGGTCAACGATTTCACGCAGTTCACCTATTGAAGGGTAAGGGACGAGGAGTTTGAAGAAGAAGCGGTCAAGTTGAGCCTCTGGAAGTGGATAAGTCCCTTCCTGCTCAATCGGGTTTTGGGTTGCCATGACCCAAAAAGGTGGCTCAAGGACATAGCGTCTGCCACCGACAGTTACAGCCAACTCTTGCATTGCTTCCAAGAGAGCCGATTGAGTTTTTGGCGTGGCTCGGTTGATTTCGTCGGCAAGGACAATGTTGGCGAAAATCGGACCGGGACGGAACTCAAAAGTCCGTTGCCCCGTCTCAGTTTCAGTCAAGACATCGGTGCCAGTGATGTCCGCTGGCATCAAATCGGGAGTGAACTGGATGCGGGAAAACTTCAGGTTGAGGGCTTGAGCCAATGTCCTGACAAGCATTGTCTTCCCCAAACCCGGAACGCCCTCAAGTAAGACATGCCCGCCAGCAGCCAAAGCGACGAGAACTCCTTCAACAATTTCGTTCATGCCGACAATGATTTTTCGGATTTCGCTCTCAACTGCTCGCAGTAAATCTCTGCTCCATGCAGCCAACTCTTTGCCACTCTCCATCTCTCTTTGCCCTCCCAAATCTCTGGATTTTTGCCAAAGCAATTTTGCCATCTGGCAAGCAGCAAAGGCATTTGTCACAAATCAGCAGGAACATCGCCCTCCCAAAGGGAATGACGACTTCCCACTTCGCTGCCAGAATTGACAACGCCGAAGAAAATCGGCAGTGGGCAATTGGGGTGAAAAGGACAATACTTTTGTAGCGTCGTCCCTTGCGGGTGATGGCTGTTTAACTGCCATCGGGGGCAAGCCCCGACGCTACCTTTTTGTCCGCTACCAGAAAATCCAAAGCCAAAAAGGGAAGGTGAGGAAGATGGACTTGATGAGCGTTGAAGGCATTGAAGAAGCCTTAAAGTTGCTGGAATTGTGCTGGCAGTTCCGTCCTGTCCGAGTTTTGATGGCTGGGCATCAATCAGGCATTTTTGAAGCGCTGCGAACCCCACAAACAGCAGCGCAAGTCGCCAAGCAATGTGGCACTGACCCAAGCATGACCGAACGGTTGCTTATTGCCTGTTGCGCTTTAGGTGTCGTCCAGAGAGATGAGAACAAGTTCGTTTTGACGAAATTAGGCAAGGATTTGCTTTTGCCCGAAAGTCCGAGATACATCGGCGGCATATTGGGACATTACGAGAACCTTTGGTGGTTCTGGACAGGATTGACAGAAGTGGTGCGAACTGGAAAACGAGAATCAGCACCTCCTGCACCAAAAGAGTTCGCTGAAAAATGGCACGAATTTTGGATTTGGGCAATGCACGGAATCGCCGCAAACGGCGTGGGTCAATGGCTGGCAAGTAACCTTGAGTTGAGCGACAGAAAGTTGCTCCTTGATGTCGGTGGCGGTCCCGGAACTTACAGCGTGATTCTTTGCCAACGCTTCCCCAACTTGAGAGCAGTCATTTGGGACTTACTGCGAACCCTCGCCATCACTGAAGAGGTCATCAAACGGTTTGGCATGCAAGGGCGGATAACCTTACAAGCGGGTGACTGGAACAAAGACGAGTTCGGCACCAGTTACGATTGTCTGCTGATGTCAAACATACTTCACGGTCCGGGCAGCCAAGCGGCAATGAAGTTGGCGAAAGCGTTCCGAGCCCTTGAATCAGGTGGGCTTCTCATCATTCACGATTTTTTGCTCAACGACGAAAAGACTGGACCGTTGCCGGCAGCGCTGTTCAATTTAATGGTGGAGCCTACAGCGTTCAGGAATTGATGGCGGTCATTGAAAAGGCGGGTTTCAAAGATGTCCGCTTGGTCGCTTATATGCCGAAGAGGGGTTCAGGGCTAATTACCGCAACCAAACCTTGAGGGGTGAAGGATATGCCGCATTTCGTTGTTCTGGGAGCAGGTGGGCAATTGGGCAGTGAATTGGCTTTGCTGCTGCCCAAAGAGGACACAGTTGCTTTGACCCACGAAGACTTGGACATCACCGAATTCAATAAGGTGCAAGCGACCTTAACGATGTTGCGACCCCGCATAGTTTTCAACTGTGCAGCCTTCGTCCGAGTTGACGATGCTGAGGAAAGAATTGAAGAGGCATGGAGGGTCAACGCTTTCGCCGTGCTCTTTTTAGCCAAAATTTGTGCTGAGTTGGGAGCAACTTTAGTCCACATCAGCACCGACTATGTGTTTGACGGTCGCAAGAAATCGCCTTACACGGAACTTGACCCTCCCAACCCATTGAATGTTTACGGCTCAACAAAGTTGATGGGCGAATTTTTCGTAAGGGCTTATAACCCGCGCCATTTCATTGTCAGAACGGCTGGATTGTATGGTCGGAAAGGGAGCAAGGCAAAGGGCGGAAGTTTTGTTGAAAGGATTTTGAACAAAGCAAAAGCAGGCGAGCCATTGAGGGTCGTGACCGATCAGGTGACGAGCCCAACTTACGCCCGAGACTTGGCATCGCATTTGGTTAAGTTGGTTGAGACGGAAAAGTTCGGGCTATATCACATCGCCGATCGCGGCTATTGTTCGTGGCATGAATTTGCATCTGCAATAGTTCAACTTGCTGGACTGAACGCAAAAGTTGAACCGATAACGAGCGACCAAATTCCTTTGAAAGCCAAGCGCCCTGCTTTCTCCGCGCTGATCAGCGTCCGACTCCTATCAGCAGGTTTGCCACCTTTGAGGCATTGGAGGGAGGCGTTGGCAGAGTTTCTCGTATAACAATTAGGCTAATTTGTTTCGGCTAAAATTGTCCCTTGCATTGGGAGCGAATTTGAGTTAAAATGAAGCCGACGGCGAAAGAAGGTGGGGCCGTAGCGCAGAGGGAGCGCGCCTGAATGGCATTCAGGAGGTCCCGGGTTCAACTCCCGGCGGCTCCACCACAATTTTGCCTTCGTTTTCCCTCATGATGAGTTCTTTTTGTTCTTCAGTGTAGCGGACTTTTAGCTTCAAAACACGACTTGCACCACAATCTTTGCAGAAACGGTTGAAGTTTCTGATGGATCGTGTCTTTTGTGGACGATGTTAGTGCTTTGGCAACGAGTGTGTGGGGTAGATAGTTGTTTTACAATCATGGCTGTCTCCTCTTCTTAGACCCATGCATCACCTTCCTATTTTGCCATTACCGACAATGGCAAGATCAAGAGCATATCGGTTGCCCTTAAAGTGAAAGAAAAGGTCGCGAAAGACAATGACTGTTGGATGGTCAGAAATTGCTTGTTCTAAAAGTCCCTTGACTACTTCAACATTCTTGTTATGCCAAGGGCTTTCTGATATTTCCTCTTCCCACTACCTTCAATTTAACGAAAGTGTTGACTATTGCAAGGGCAACTTCTGATTGGCGAGGGTTCGTTGCTTGTTGGCAACAATTTTTAGCGGCACCGATGGGGCAATGAGGCACTGAATGCAGCGTGTTGTTGTTAAGCGTGAAATTTCTCAGCAGTTTGGGAGCACTGTCCCACAGAAAACCACCAGTCGCCACTCGCTACTTGCCATTTGCCGCTGTTTGATTTCGGCAAGCGCCTCGCCCTCCCAAGTTTTTTACCAACCAAAATCGGTGTTGAAAATGTTCAGCCCCTCTCAAAGCGTTTGTCAAGTTCGGATTTGGTCAAAGCGATGATGATGGGCTGACCGTGAGGGCAAAGGGTGGGGCTCTTAAGGGAAAGCAAATCGTTAAGCAACTGCTCCATCTCTTCAAAAGAAAGGACATCACCTGCCTTAATGGCTGCTTTGCAAGCAACTACAGCCAGAAGGTCGTGGAAGAGTTCGCCAGAGGTAGGGAATTCACCAGCCGTCAACTCATCAATCAGGTCGTGAAGAAGTTGTTCGTAATCTCGTTGGGTGACCGCGACGGGGACGGTTCGGACTATGAAGGTGTTTCGTCCAAATGGCTCCAACTCGAAACCTGCCCTTTTGAGGACACCCAAGTTCGCTTCCACAAACGCTGCTTGAGCCTGACCCAAGTTGAGGGTGAAGGGAACGACCAAACCTTGTCTTAAAACTTCACCGCCTTCGGTTCGCTTCATCAGTTGCTCAAAGAGGATTCTCTCGTGGGCTCTGTGTTGGCTGATGATGAACAAATCTCCTTGCTCGTTTTCCGCCAAAATGTAGGTCGCTGCAAGTTGCTTGATAGGTGTCAAGGTTGATGGGCGAACGATGAGAGACGGGGGAGTCTGAGGGGCAGGGCGAGGCAGCGGTGTTTTCGCTTCTGGAACAGCGGTCGGGGCAAAAGCAGTGGCAGGCTGAGTTTGCTGTTGAACGGCTGCTTCGGCAGATGAAGCAGTCGCCTGCTCTGTGCGACCGAAACGAAGCCTGAGCAAAGTCCTGAAGTCAGCAAGGTCGCGTTGAGTGACGCGCAAAGTTGATTGGTCGCTTGTTGGCGGTCTCAAGGTCAAAGTGCCTTCGAGCAGTTCGGTGGGTTGCGGTTTCTTGGGGAATAAAGCGATGGGAACTACTTGCCCTGCCACCAACGCCTCCCTTAACGCCCTAACGACAACTGCCTGCACCTCAGATTCCTTGCGGAAGCGAACCTCAATCTTCGCCGGGTGGACATTGACATCAACAAGTTCAGGTGGCAGGTCAAAAAACAGCACGACGATTGGCTGCCGACCTTCAGGGATGAAGCCGTGATAAGCATGGCTTATGGCTGCAGCGAGGATTTTGTTGCGGACAAACCTGTTGTTGACGAAAAACCATTGATGGCTTCTCGTGGGTTTGCTCATCGTCGGCGGGGAGATGAAGCCGCGAACGGTGTAAGGTGGTTCGTGGTAGTTGATGGGAACAAGTTGCTGGGCAATTTCGCGACCGAGAACTTCTGCAAGGGCGGAGCGTTCGTCCCCCGTCGGGACATGACGCAAAATTTCTCTGTCGCCGTGAAAGAGGGTGAAGGAGATTTCGGGGAAGGCGAGGATGTAACGGCTGACGACTTCCGCGATGTGGGCAAATTCGGTTGAAACGGCTTTCAGGAACTTGAGCCTCGCCGGCGTGTTGAAGAACAAGCCCTTGACAGTTACGGTTGTCCCTTGAGGGCAACCAACTGATTCAACGTTTTGCAAAATCCCGCCTTCAATCACGACCCTTGTTCCCTTTTCTACGTTTGGTGATCGGGTGACGAGTTCAACATAGGAGACTGCAGCGATGGAGGGCAAGGCTTCGCCCCTGAAGCCCATCGTCGTTATGCGCCACAAATCGTTGGCGTCCCTTATTTTGCTGGTTGCATGCCTTTGAAAAGCCAAAACGGCGTCTTCGGCATCCATGCCGCATCCGTCGTCGCTGACGCGAATTAACCTCTTGCCGCCTTCCTCAACTCGGATGGTTATTCTGGTCGCGCCCGCATCAATGGAGTTTTCAATTAACTCCTTGACAACCGATGCGGGTCGCTCAACAACTTCTCCTGCAGCGATTTGGGATGCGACATCTGGCGGCAAAACGATAATCCGTCCCAAAATCTTTCGCCTCCATGTCAAGTTTATGCCAATTGCAAAATCCTAAGTTCGCTGCGTGAAATCAAAATTTCAAGGCTTGACCCCCAGGATTGCTAAGTGCTGCCGACACAATTGACCGCAAGCGCCTTGTATCTCCGTCCCATGCTCTTGCCTGACCGTGACTGGGATGCCCTTATCGGCGAGAATTTGGCGAAACTTTTCAATCGCGAATTCGCTCGGTCGCTCAAACTCATCAACGGTCGGGTTGTAGGGAATTAAGTTGATATGACAAGGCAGACCCTTGAGCAATCTCGCCAGTTCAACGGCGTGTTCGACTTTATCGTTGACGCCCTTCAAGAGCACATATTCAAAAGTGATGCGCCGCTTCGTCACTTGAAAGTATTCCCAGCAAGCCTTTATGACTTCAGCAATTGGCGGCAATTTGGCGGGGATGAGTTTGTTGCGAAGTTCGTCGTTGGGAGCGTGAAGGGAAACCGCTAAGTTCACCTGCATCCCAATTTGAGCCAATTTGCGTATTCCTTGAATTATCCCGACAGTTGAAACGGTCATCCTTCTTGCGCCGATGCCAACTTCACGGTTCAGCAACTTAATGGCTTTCACGAGGTTGTCGAAGTTGAGCAAAGGTTCGCCCATGCCCATGAAAACGATATTAGGGTTCTTGCGACGCCTCGCTACGAGCACTTGCCCGACGATTTCGCCTGCCGTCAGGTTGCGAGAGAAACTTTTACCCGAAGCGCAGAACCTACATCCGATTGGGCAACCAACCTGCGTGCTAACACAGATGGTGTCCCAATCGCTGTGCGGAATGAAAACGAACTCAACTGCTTCGCCATCGGGCAACTGGCTTAGGTATTTCGTTGTCCCGTCGGAAGTGACCTTGACATCAACCACCTGCAGCGGGTTGATGACGGCAATCTCTTGCAGCCGTTCCCTAAAGGCTTTGGGCAAATCCGTCATGGCATCAAAAGTGATGACCGCTTTGCGGTAAATCCACATCGCCAATTGCCCACCGCGATATTTCGGCTCGCCCAATTGTTTCGCAAAGGTTTCCAACCTTTGCGTTGTCATCCCAACCAAAACTGTTCGGTCAGTCACAAGTTTTTCACCTCGTCAAGTGTCAAAAAGCGAGGCAAGGAACTCTTCGGTGTCGATTTCGCGCTGGGACGAAGGTTTCGCCGTTGATGCAGTGTCAATGGGCATGCCAATGGTTGGTTGAGTCACTTGCGACGAAAGGACAGGCTTGATTTTTAGTTCGGGCATGCTGAAGACCTCTTGCAGGCACTTCTCAATCGCCTCCTTGTAAGTTCGGTCGTTAACGCACTCCCACGAGAAAGCGTGTTGGAATGTCAGGACCAACTGGTTGTCCTGCAAGTCAGTGGGTTCGGCGTTGAGCAGGAAGGAGTAAGTGACCATTGAAGTCCGCTTCAGTTGCTCCAAAAAGATGTGCCAATGCTGGCGGATGTAATCTATGCCCGAAAGTTCGCCTTGAAGCGGCAAGGCAGTCTCTTGCGGCGTCTCAGAAGCAGCGACTGTGACCGTCGCCTCCGGCACTTGGCGGGTCAGCACAGAAACTGTTTGTGGAACTGTTACAGGCGCTGCTACTTTTTCTGGTGGCAGTTCTTCTTTCGCTTTCAACATCATCACCATGTTGAGAAGCCCGATCTCAAGCATCAATTGAGCGTCCGCAGCGGAACGCAAATCCCTTTCCAACTCCCACACAGCCCTAATCAGGCGCATTAACTCAGACTCGCTGAAAAGGGCTGATTGTTGCTCAAGCAGGCTCACCCGCTCCTCAGTTTCCTCAGCAGGGATGCTGATTTTGTAGTTGAGCAACTCCCTAAGGTAGATGGCGAGGTCGTGAACAATTTGATGCAAGTCACGCCCTGTTTCAACAGCCTCGGAAACCAATCGCCACAAGGCAGGGACATCCCCTTCTCTCAACGCTTCAACCAACCTTGACAGAAACTCATCGTCGGTGACACCGAGGAGCAAGCGAACCAAGTCAACGGTTATTGAATCGTCGGCGAAGTTCATTGCCTGTTCCAGCATGGTTAGGGCATCTCTGAGTGCGCCCCTCGCTGCTCGGGCGATGAGGGCGACGGCTATAGGGTCGTAGCGACCAGACCAGCCTTCGTTCTCCAGAACAAAGATGAGCCTTTGGGCGATGTCTTTTGCCGAAATTGGGTGAAAGTCAAATCTCAGGCATCGGGAGCGAATAGTGGCTGGAACTTTGTGTGGGTCTGTCGTCGCCAAGACGAAAACGACTTGAGGTGGCGGTTCTTCAAGGGTTTTGAGCAAAGCATTGAACGCAGCAGTTGACAACATGTGAACTTCGTCAATGACATAGACTTTATAGCGGAGGACTGCTGGCAGGAAAGAGACCCGCTCAATGATGACTTCTCGGACAGCGTCAACACCCGTGTGGGAAGCAGCGTCAATCTCAACAACATCCATCGCTGAGCCTTTTATGATGCTTTGACATGCTGGGCAAACTCCGCAAGGTTCCGACGAAACGCCCTGTTCACAATTCAAAGCCATCGCCAGCAGCCGAGCCATTGTGGTTTTTCCTGTCCCCCGTTGTCCACAGAAAAGGTAAGCGTGGGCAATTCGCTTTGAGGCTATTGCGTTTTGGATTGCCCTCACGACATGCTTTTGACCGACGACATCAGCGAATCTTCTGGGGCGATACCTGCGATAAAGTGTCTCGTAAGCCATCCACCTAATCCCTCCAACCTGAGAGATTGTTCTTCAACCGCAAAGATGATAGCAGCGCCGAAGCGAGATGGGAAAGGGTAGGAGGTGCGAGTTTGGGCGATTTTCACGCCACAAAAAAAAGATTTTTGGTGGGCGCGGAGGGATTCGAACCCCCAACCAACCGGTTATGAGCCGGCTGCTCTGCCGTTGAGCTACGCGCCCACCTTCTCCAAGTCGCATTTTAATTTTAGCACCGTCAGGCAAGAAGTTCACTGAGCCGTTCAAGCAATTTCCTGTAGCGGGGTCGGCGCAGTTTCTCAAGGGCTCGCTGCTCGATCCTGCGAACCGCTTCGCCCGAGATTTTCAGCATCAGACCAATTTCGTCAAGGGTGTAAGTTCGCCCGTCCAACAAGCCATACCTCAACTTGATGACTTCCCACTCCCTCTCCGTTAAACTCTCCGCCAAAATAGCCCTGATTTGTTCGCGGGCATAAGCCCGATGGTAGGCGTCTTCAGGAGAAATTGCTTTGGGGTCGGGAATGATGTCTTCAAGCACTAACTCCTCTTCTTCGTCGACGGGTGCTTCAAGGGACAGGGGCGGTGAGAGGAGCGCCATCATCTCTTCAACCCTCTCAACGGGCAAGCCCAATACATCTGCCACCTCTTGGTCGGAAGGCTGTCGCCCCAATTCTTGGGTAAGCCTTTGAGTGACAGCGACAAGTTGAGCGAGGGATTCAACCAAGTGGAAGGGCAGGTGGATGAAGCGGCTGTGCTCTGCGATTGCACGCACAATATATTGACGAATCCACCAGACGGCGTAAGTGCTGAACCGAGTCCCTCGCCTCCAATCAAACTTGTCAACGGCTCGGATAAGCCCCAAGCAACCTTCCTGAACCAAATCTTCAAGGGGCACAACCGATTTTTGAGCGAACTGGGATGCTATGCTCAAAACCAACCTCAGGTTGGCTTCAATGAGTTGCTCCCTTGCCTTGTCGTCGCCTTGCTGCATCCTTTTGAACAAAGCGACTTCTTCCTCAGGCGTCAAGAGCCTCGTCCATTTTAGCGAACTAAAGAGGACCTCAAGGGGGTTAGCCAGTGCAGTGTCAGTCCCTTCTGCTTTTGCGATTTCCCACTCCCCCTCTTCGTCAACCTCAAAGGCTTCTTTAATCTCTTCCGTTTCGGTCAAGAGCCGGCTTTCGCTTTCGTCAAAATCGTCAGATAGAACCGTTATGCCTTCTTCGGTGAGCCACTCAACTAACTCCTCAATGGGAGCCCCAGTCGCTTCCGCTGTTGCTTTAACTTCGGACAGGAAAACTGCCTTCGTTTCCTGAGCCGTTGCCCAAAGTTCCTGAATCTCTGGAACATCAAAAGCGTTTGACGGCAACGGCATCTCAAACACCTACCTTGTCCCAAGTTTCAGTGCCTTCAAGGTTTCTTGCCAAACCTTGTAAGTTGGATCGTCGGGAGAGATTTGACCCGTTGAAATTTTACGCAAAAGTTCAGCCCTTTGTTGCCGGGCTAATTGTTCCAACTTGTAGCGTCGCAGCCTTTGGATTCTGTCTTCCACGGCATTTTTAGCCCTCAAAAACGAAAGGTCGCGAAGCAGTAAGCCACTCAAAGTTTGTCGCATCTCTTCATCGCCAAGTTCAGCCACCAGCGTGGTTAAATCGTTGAAACTGTCCTCTTCCAAGCAAGCGCTGACCAATCGGGCTAACTCTTGGTGGCGGGACAGCAAAAACTCATCGGGCGAAATCAACGAGAGAATTTTTCGGGCAAGTTCCTTGTCCTGAACCATCGCTGCCATTAAGTCTTGTTCAGCCTGCAATATCCCTGGCGGGATGACGGAACTTGAGACCAAAGAAGTTGCGATGGGATCAGAAGTAGTTGACACTTTTAGAGTTGGGGTTTGTCGCTGCTGGCGCAAATATTGGAGGAGCGCCCGAGTGAGGGCTTGCTCTAACATCCCAATCTTTTCGGGTTGACCGCTACCCCACTCCTCAGCTAAAAGTTGAAGGCAACTCCTTTCCTCAATTGGGTCGTTGAGGGATGCAAGAAGCCTCACAGCAGCCTGAAGCCCTTCCGATGTCGCGTTGGGGTGCCGCCTAACTAACCAACTCACTCTGAACTTAGTCAACGACTCCGACTTTTCAAGCAACTCGCGGAAACCGACCGCACCATGTTCTCGGATGAAACTGTCAGGGTCGCTTCCTTCGGGCAAATCCACAAACCTGACCTCCATTTCGTTTGCTCGGAACAGATCGGCGCTCCTCAAGACCGCATTCAGACCGGCGGAGTCTCGGTCGTAGGCGATGATGATCTGGTTGGTGTATCGCTTTAGGATTTGAACTGTGTCGGAATTCAGAGCAGTCCCCATCGTCGCCACTGTGTTCGTAAAGCCTGCTTGGTGGAGGCTGATAGCGTCCATGTAACCTTCAACGAGGATGACCTCGCCCTTTTCGTGAATGGAATTGCGAGCCAAATTCAGCGCATAAAGGACTCTCCGCTTTTGGAAGAGCGGGGTTTCAGGAGTGTTTAGATATTTCGGTTCGCCCTCACCGAGAACCCTCCCGCCAAACCCAATCGGTTCGCCTTGAGGGTTGAAGATGGGGAAAATCAAGCGGTCACGGAAACGGTCAATGACCCCTGAACCGTCGTGAACTTTCTGAACCAGCCCCGCTTGGAGCAACTCATTGACTTGAAAACCTGCTTCCTGAGCGGCTTTCGCTAAGGCATCCCATGAAGCCAGCGCGTAGCCCAGTCGGAACATACGAGCGGTGGTTGTGCCGATTTGGCGCTGGAAAAGATATTGGCGAGCCTTTTCACCGACTTCAGAAGCCCAAAGGACGCGCTCAAAAAACTCCACCGCCCATCGGTTAAGTTGCAAGAGCCTTTCCCTTGCCCACTCTTCCCTTCGGGTTGCAGGGGAAGGGGACCAACGGATTCCCAATTGGCGGGCTAATCTCGCGACAGCCTCAGTGAAAGTCAACCCTTCAATGCGTTGGACGAAGTCAATGACATCCCCGCCAGCATTGCAACCGAAGCAGTGCCAGACCCCTTTCTCTGGGCTGACATAAAAGGATGGGTCTGTTTCTTGGTGGAAGGGGCAAAGGGCTTTATAACTTTTCCCCGCAGGGACAAGCCGAACATAAGCGCTGACAACTTCAACAATATTTGCTTGCTCACGGATGAGGCGGACAAAGTTTGTGTTCGGCATTGGACAATGCCGCCTCCCAATCTCTTTAGCGAATGAAAGTCACTTGCCCCGGCAAGAAAATGAAGATGCGCACAACCTTGTTCCCAAGGACCGTGAACTCAATGTTGCTGCTGCGATGGTAGCGCAAAATCAGGTTGCGAGTCGGCGTGTTGACAACTTGCAATGTCAGCGGGTTGTAGTAAACGATTTCGTCGGGCTGACCATAGCGCATCAAAACACGCTGCAGGTCGTCGCCCAACTTTATGGACTTGAACGGGTCACCTTTTGCAGTCCGAGCACCATCGTATCTTCGCCCCGCAACTGTTATGGCAATGACCTGAAATTCTTTGCGACCATTAACTTCCCTCAACTCCGTCAAGAAGTTCAAGTGAGCACCTTGACGGCGATAGACCAAATAAATCTCGTTCACATCAGGTTGCACGAATGGTGGGATGACCCAAGGCAACTCCTCAGGTCTTGGGAAGGTTGGCACTACTCCAGTCGCCCCTACAGCACCTCCAAACTCCATGCCTGGCACCATCGGTCCAGCACCCATTTCCTCCATCGGCATACCGCCAGGCATCATCGGAACACCGGTAATGCTTGGTATACTTGGCATAGCCATAGGAGAGCCAGCCAATGTTGCCATTCCTGCAACTCCTGCCATCACACCAGGCAAAGTCGGCTGTCCACCAAATCCGCTACCCATACCAGGCGCCATCGCACCATGATAACCAGGTCCACCAGGCATCATCGGTCCGCCAGGCATCATGGGACCGCCGGGCATTCCTGGCATACCTGGCATGCCGGGCATCCCCGGCATCATTCCGGGTTGGGCAGGTGCTACGCTTCTGCCGATGATGTAATCGGGCATCCCATAAATTGCGAGTAAGCAGTCAGGCTTAAGCCTACCCTGATCGTCGTAGTCAATGAACTGTGCCCCCAGACGGACACCTGCCAATTGTTCTTCTAAGCCCTTTTGGGCTTGAACGAAAACGAGTGTGCTGATGAGAAACAGAGCGATGCCAACCAGCCATTTTTTCTTGACGACTTCTTTCTTGCTCACTGCCCTCACCTCCGAAAACTTCCGTTACTTCAACTCAATGCGTTCAGGCAGAAAGATGAAGATACGCTTGACTTTGTTGTTCACGACAAGGAACTCAATGTTGCTGCTTTCGGTATAGCGGAGCGAAATCATAGAGAAGATGCCGACGGCTGTCGGTTGAATAGGTTGCATTTGACCGACAAGGCGTGCTGAATCGGGTGGTCCGTAGCGGAGCAATACTCTCTGCAAGTCGTCACCCAATTGAATTGACCTGAACGGGTCACCCAAGGCGGTTTTGGCGTAAGGGAAATAATCGCCAGCAACTGCGATTGCAATCACGATGCCATTCTGTTCCAAAAATCCCAGCGCCGCTCGTTCGCGTCGGTAGAGCCAAAGTCGCTGATTCTGCTGGGGTTGAATGAAGACAGGGATTGCCCAAACAAGTTCGCTAAAGATAGGAACTGTTGTCCCCGCTCCGCCTGCCATTCCTGGCATCATTGGTGCTTCGGGCATTCCGTAACCTGGTAGCATACCACCTGGCATCATTGAGGGACTACCAGCATGCATCCCAGCAGAAGGACCGCTTGGCGCTTCTCCCGGTCGCATGAAAGGTGGTTGCCCTCCAAAGCCGCTTCCCATCCCACCAATTTCGCTGGGCATCATCGGACCACCGGGCATGCCAGGCATCATGGGGGCACCCAGCATCCCCATCGGTTGAGCCACCAAGCCGGTGGGGAGGATGATGAGGTCTGGGAGTCCCCAAACTCGTAACAGGCAAGTGGGCTTTAGGTTTCCAACCTCATCTTTGTCAATGACGGGAGAACCCAAGCGGATTCCTGCTAACTGAACTTCCAAACGGCGTTGCTTTTGAGCCGCAACGATCAACACAATACTTCCAACGGCAGTTAACGCCAACAAAAACTTTTGCCGACGCATCGCTACCATCATTCTCAATCGCCTCCTGTTGCGCTCGGCTGCATCAAGTTTAGCAGCAAAACTGCCGTTGTAAAGACGGCATGACAAAATTTACTGCTGACACTCAGTAAGGAGGGATGGTCATGCCCCTGAGGTTGACCAGAAGCGGATACGAACGACTGCGAAAGGAACTTGAGCAACTATATCGACGCAGAGCCCAACTCATTGAAGAAGTCCGAGAAACGGGGGCTGAAGGCGACTTGAGCGAAAATGCTGGCTTGGATGCGGCAAAGCGTTCTTTGGGTTTGGTTGAAGCCAGAATCAAACACCTTGAGCGGCAATTGATGGACGCCGAGATAATTGAGCAGGATGGGCAACCAGAACATGTTGATGTGGGCGTGATTGTGACCTTGGAGGACTTGGACACAGGCGATTTGGTCCGATACCGAATCGCTGAAGCGATAGAGGCTGATTTATCAGCGCCCCTGAAAACAGCAACACCCAACTCACCTTTGGGTTTGGCTCTGAAAGGCAAAAAGGTCGGTGACGAAGTGACCGTCACCCTGAGGTCAAGGGCTCAACGGTTCAAAGTCGTTGACCTAACTTGGGACGGTTCGGAGTTAGAGCCACAACAACTTACAGATTAACCAACAAGCGCTGAAGTTCAGAGAGGCTGTGGACGGAAACAACTTGCTTTGTGGCGAAAATTTGCTGCAGCAGTGTTGAGGCTTCTCCGTTAACGAAGTCGCGTTCGGCGATGGTTTCTGGGTTGAAGACGACGACCAAACCTTTTGCCGCTTCCAAAACTGCCTTCAAATTCACGATGTTGCCCCAACCGAATGGGACATCTGTCAAGACAACCACTTCGGCGTTCGCTACCATTTCCTTCGTCCGCTCAAATGCCTCTTGGGAAATCGGCATGAAGGGTTGCTCTTCAACGACCGAAACGCCGAGCAACTGAGCCGCTTCAAAATCGCTGTCGCCTCGGTTCAAGGCGCCAGCGGTGACTTGGCAACCTGCAGCCGTCAGCATCGCCATCACTTCACTCCCAGTCCCTCCGCCACAAACGACATGGACTTTTACGCCCCGCAGGGACGGGATTCGCCGCTCAGCCAAAAGGGTTATCGGCTTCCCATTAAGTGGGTGCCTCGTGACGACAACAGGCACACCGTAAACCTGCTGAATGTTTTGCGGCGTCAGAACTTCATCAGCGTCACCGACGGCGTAAATGCGACCCCGGTGCATCAATATGAACCGTTGCCCCAACATGGCAGCCAAGTTCAAATCGTGAAGGACAGCAAGGACAGTTATGCCCCTCTCGCGGTTGAGCCTCTGGATGAGTTCAACGACCTCAAGTTGGTAATGCAAATCTAAGTTCGCCGTCGGTTCGTCAAGCAGAAGCAGTTGGGGCTCCTGAGCCAACGCTTTGGCGATCAAGACCCTTCGCTGCTCGCCACCTGAAAGTTCGGCGAAAAGTCTGTCCCTCAGTTCCCAAACATCGGTCGCATCCATCGCTTCTCGGATGATTTGCCAATCTCTTTGCGAGAGCGGCGCAAGTGGCGGGAGATGGGGAGTCCTGCCCATCGCGACGATGTCTTGGACGGTGAAACTGAAAACACTTCCTTCCGACTGTGGCACAACGCTCAGGGTTTTCATCAATTGCCTGACTGGCAATTTTGCAATATCGCGACCATCCAACAGCACAGTGCCGACCTTTGGGGACACAACTTTTGCTATTGTGCGCAGTAAAGTCGTCTTGCCGGCACCGTTTGGACCGAGCACGACCACTAAGTCGCTGCGAGCGACCTCAAAACTGACATCGCGCAGAACGGTATGAGCGGCATAACTTACTGTCAAGCCGTGAACGGAAAGCAGAACAGAAGTTTTATCGCTGACCGTCTCCGTTAACGCCATTTAGCCTCACCATTTGCCAGTTTCTGGAGTGAGTGGTGTTTGTGAAAGTCGTCAATACTGCCTCTCAAGCACATATTCTGCGAGTGCCCTGAGTAAGTCAGCCTCCTCACCGAAGGTTGACAGAGCCTTTACGGCTCGCTCAACGGCTTCTGCCGCTAATTCCCGCGACCTTTCAAGCCCAAAGACCATCGGGTAGGTCAGTTTCTTTTGCTGCTTGTCTTTGCCGACACTTTTGCCCAATTTCTCAGGGTCGCCGGTTTCGTCCAAAATGTCGTCAGTGATTTGGAAGGCGAGACCGAGCCAATAGCCGTAATCGCTGAGGGCTTCAATTTGCACCTCCGTTGCGTTCCCAATCAAACCGCCGATGACGCAACAAGCCCGCATCAACGCCGATGTTTTGCGCTCGTGTATGAGCAAAACTTTCTCAGGCGACCTGTCGGAGTAACCTTTCGCCTGTTCCGTGATGTCTAAAGCCTGCCCGCCAATGAGCCACTTTGAGCCGGAAGCCTGAGCCAAGACAGCAACGCATTTCAAAGCGACATCTTCAGGGACACCTTTTTCCGGCAACTTAGTTGCCAACCATTCAAAGGCAAGGGCTTGAAGTGCATCGCCACAAAGCACAGCCATGCCCTCACCGAAGACCCGATGGCAGGTCGGCTTGCCGCGCCGAAAATCGTCGTTGTCCATGCTGGGTAAATCATCGTGAACGAGGGTGTAAGTGTGCAGGACTTCAACGGCACAGGCTGCAGGTAACGCTTTCTCTTCTTCACCGCCAACGACCCTGCAACTTTCAATGACCAAAAAAGGTCGCAGCCTCTTGCCACCTGCAAGCACGCTATATCTCATCGCTTGGTGAAGCACCGACGGGAGTTCATCCTCACTCGGCAACCACTCATCCAGAAGGGCATCAATTTTTCGTTGGCATTCCTTCAGCCGTTGAAGCAGTTCTTCCGTTTTAGCCTCAATGCTCATGTCAAGTCACCACCTGTTTGGGCTTACAACTCAGGTTCAAATTCGCTCACCCTTATTGAGCCGTTGTCGGCTAAGGTCACCATCTTTATCCGCTTTTCAGCCGCGTTGAGTCTCTCCTCGCAAAACTGTCGCAGCCTTTGCCCTTCCTCGTAAAGCCTGACGGTCTCGTCAAGGCTCAACTCGCCGGACTCCAAAAGCCGAACAATCTCCTCAAGCCGAGCCATTGCCTGTTCAAAAGTCAAGGTCTCTTCTGGCTCAACAGGTTGCTCCATCGGAAGCCTCATCATCGCACATCACCTCGTTGACAGTGACATCAAGTTTTCCGTTGGCGAGCAGAACTTCTGCTCGTTGCCCAACTGCAAAGTGCTCAACGCGAGTCAACACTTTTCCGCTCGTTGGTTCTCTCACCAAAGCGTATCCTCGCTGCAAAACGGCGAATGGGCTGAGCGCTTGCAACTTTCCTGCCATCAGTTCCAATTTGCGGCGGCATTTGCTTAAAGCCAATTCAGCGGTAGTTTGCAAAGCCTCGTTGTATCGGTGCAGCCTCTCGCGCCACCTGACCAGTTGCGCTTGTGGGCTACAGTGCGCCAACCGATTAGAGAGTTCAAGCAACTTCCAGCGTTTGAGAGAGATTTGGCGTTGAGCCAAAGCGTCAATCTGGATACTGATTCTGTCCAACTCCTGCCTGAAATCGCCCAACAAACTGAGTGGGTCGGTGAAACACCTTCTTTCGCTGAGCCTTCGCCATTGTTCGCGATTTTGTCTCAACCTGCTCCTGACAGCCTGCCTCAGCCGAATTTCAAGTTGCCTTAACCTATCAAGCAACTCTTGTCTGTCGGGCACGACCCTTTGGGCTGCAGCCGTTGGTGTCGGCGCTCTTTCGTCAGCAGCGAAATCGGTCAAGACAAAATCTATCTCGTGCCCGACAGCGCTGACAGTCGGAATTCGCGATTCTGCGACAGCCCTGACGACAATTTCTTCATTGAACGCCCAAAGGTCTTCAATTGAGCCGCCACCTCGTCCAACGATGAGGACATCAATTTTTCCGACCAAACTCTCAACCTCAAGGGAGTTTGCCAACTTGATGGCTTGAACCAAAGACAAAGGTGCGTCTTCGCCTTGGACAAGTGACGGGAACAAAACGATTTCAACGCCGACATGCCTTTGCCGAACGATGCGGATTATATCGCGGATTGCTGCCCCGTCAGGCGATGTAATGACGCCGATGCGATGTGGGAATGTTGGGATTTGCCGTTTCCGCTCAGGTGCGAAAAGACCTTCTGCCTCCAATTTCCGCTTCGTCTCCTCAAACCTGCGCCACCAAAATCCTTTGTCAATTTCGCGGATGATTTTGATGGCGTCTATTTGGAACTCGCCACCCCTTTTTGTGACCTTTATGCTTCCCAAGACGCGGACTTTTTCGCCTTCCTTTGGCATTTCCGTAAGGTAAGCGAGGCGTTCCCGCCACATCACGCCGGTGATTTGGCTTTGCTCGTCTTTGAGGGTGAAGTAGGCGTGACCGCTCTGGTAAACTTGCCAACGAGAAATTTCACCTCTGACCCAAACCCGCTGCAAAAACTCGTCCCTGTTGAGCATCTGGCGGACATATTCGTTGATTTCGGAGACAGTGAAAACAGGTTCTTCCTGCCACTCCAGTTCCATGCGCCAAACCAGTTCTTGCCAACTTCTGTCAAGTTCTTCGTCCCAAACGCCCATTCGCATCAGCACCTCCTATGGACATTTTGGCACTTGTAAGCCAAGCCCGTTTTGAACCTAATTTCTCCCGACACGATGCGCACCCACAAGAGACACAATTGATAGCAGGCAATCCAAGCAGTCGGGATTTAACCTGTGGTTGATGACGCAACCAAAAACTGTCCATGCTGTGGGCTTCAGCCCGCAGTCGCTGACGGGAATTTTGAGCGCCGACTTTAGTCGGCGAAAAATTTTGAATGACGATGGTAGCGTCGGGGCTTGCCCCGACGCAGTTAAACGGCCGTCGCCCATAAAGGGCGACGCTACCGAGTTCGTCATTAACCACCGGCTGAAGCCAGTGACATGGATAGTTTTAGAAAACTCTCATGCAGATGGGCAACCTTAAGCGGGGTGAAGAGGGATGAAACGAATTGGCTTGCTGACAAGCGGCGGAGATGCTCCCGGAATGAACGCTTGCATCAGAGCAGTTGTGCGAACGGCAATCGCTAAAGGTTTGGAAGTTGTCGGCATCATGAGGGGCTATGCGGGTTTGTTGAGGGGCGAATTTCGTCCAATGGATTTGCGAAGCGTTTCGGGAATCATGCATTTGGGCGGGACGATTTTGAAAAGTTCCCGCTGCCCAGAATTTTTCACGCCCGAAGGTAGAGCGATGGCGGCGGAACAAGTTCGCAAGGCAAGAATTGATGGGCTCATCGCCATAGGCGGTAACGGCACATCAACGGGGGCTCATTTGTTCTGGCAAGAGCAGAAAATTCCCATCCTCGTTTGCGCTTCCACCATTGACAACGACCTTTACGGCAGCGATTTCACCATCGGGTTTGATACTGCTGTCACCACTGCCGTCCACGCAATTGACAAAATCAAAGACACTGCTGCTGCCCACGAACGCATTTTCTTCGTGGAAGTGATGGGACGGCATCGTGGCTTTTTGGCGCTTTACGCGGGCTTGGCTGGAGGTTGCGAGGAAATTCTTGTGCCTGAAAAGCCGACAGACATTGGTGCCATTTGCCAAAGGCTGATGGAGGGTAGGCGAAGGGGCAAAACTTCCAGCATCGTCGTCGTGGCTGAAGGCGACGAAGCAGGCGGTGCATTTGCCATCGCTGAGCAAGTTAAGCAGCGAACCGGCTTAGATGTCCGTGTGACAGTCTTGGGGCACATCCAACGAGGCGGCACCCCAACACCTCGCGACCGAATTTTAGCGAGTAGGCTTGGGAACGCTGCCGTTGAGTTCCTGCTGCAAGGCGAAACTGATAAACTCGTCGGCGAAATCAAGGGTGAGATTGTCTTAACACCGTTGGAAGACGCCATTTCCAAGCCGAAGCAAATTGATGAAGCCCTCTACGAATTGGCTTACCTTCTGGCTCAATGAAAGCAAGTTTCCCTCGTCCAAAATCAAAAGGGGGCGAGGCATTAACCCCGCCCCAGCGATTTCTCGGCACAGTTTTTCCTTACTGGCATTGCCAGTGCCACATGTGAGGCACGGTGCGGTTGTAGGTCTGTGAGTCCCGATACCACTTGACATGCCCGTCAGCAAAGGTAAAGTTCCGCCCTTCCATATGCTGAGCCGTCCAGTCACCATAGCACTTGGGACAAGTCCCATTAGGGTTAGTCACAGGCTGTGGTGTGCATCCACCCCACTGATTCCAACCCTGAAATTCAATTGCCCAGTTAGATTTCCCTGAGTCCCAGAAAACGATTAACTCAGCGGGACGCCGAATTTGTGCCAATTTAATGGCGGGAGCTAAATAAGAGCCACCGTCAGCGACCCAGTTGCTGTAGACATAACCCGCATTGTTGTCGCGATTGGAAGGTCGCCACGAAGTCCGGTATCCAGAAGGGCAGGAAAAGATTTGGTTATTGCGGGAGTAAACGGAGGCGAGTAAGAAACCCCAGTTGGGTGTTACTCCTTGAGGGGTGCCGAAATTGGGATTGGTGCGGAAAACTTGAGGCGCTGTCCACCAACCTTGACAATTGGTACTCCCGTTGCCAGTGCAAGGGCCACCTTCCCACGGGTAAAAGCCTGCCGGCCAATATGCTGCGTTGCCACCTTCATGTAGGCGATAAATTTCCATGAACTGTTCGTCATAGTCTTGGACATATTGCACAGCTGCCATGCCGACATTGCGGGAGTTAGAGTTACAAGTAGATTGACGAGCCTTTTCACGGGCTTGACTAAACACTGGGAACAGAATCGCCGCCAGAATGGCGATTATGGCAATTACCACGAGCAACTCAATAAGCGTGAAGCCGACACGAATGCACCTTTCAGACGAAACTCCACGAATGAATACTGACCATTGCCCAACATCTCGTCGTTCTTGTTGACACTCCATCCATCGTCGCGTCATTTTGACCCCTCCTTTTTCACCCTCAAATGAGGGCAGTTTTGTTTTGTCGCTTTTAGTTTAGCACACTTTTGGGGGACGTCAAGAGTTCACGGGTGTGTCCTAAAAATTCCAGCCTACCACTCGGCTCAGTGAGTGCTAAAGTCGCCACGATTCCAAAAACCGCTCCCATTCGTTTTGGTCAGAGCGTGAAGGCTCAAGTTTCGCATCTATAGCGCACAAAACATTTTGCTTAAACGCTTGCTCCTTCAACTCAGGCGATGCCCATTCAGCGCCGCCGATAAAAGGAATAACCCAAATGCCCACCTTGCGCAAAATTTTTGCTTTCTCAACAACCCGTTCAACATCATCGGCTTCAATTTTCCAAGAAGATTTGCCAACCAAAACCAGTGTTTCGCCTTCAAATTTGCCACGCCTTACATTGCCCATCCAAAGCAAATCCGCTGCCATCACGAATTCGGACTCTTGAGGCGTGACCAAACCTTTCGCTTCCGCTTCGTCCAATTTCGTGCTGACAAACTCGCTGGCATCACGACCGTTGCGGAGGAAGATGCCAAAGATGCTGGCTGCTTTCGTTCGGTAGTCAACTTCCAAGACCTTGCCTTTCACTATGCCCATGTCGCGTTTCAGAGTTTCAACATCGCGTTTCAGTGTCCCGACATCGCCTTCCAATCTCTCCAACCGCTCATCAACTCTTGTCATCCAATCGGTTGGCAGACGGATTTCAACGATGAGTGGCTCCGCCAACAAACGGCGTCGCAGTTCCGCCCGAAACTGGGGGTCTTCGTCCAGCCATTGCAAAAGGCTTTGTAGGTCTTCACGGGTCAGAGCCATTTTCAGTCACCGCAACTATTTTGCCATCTTCGGTTGTAACTTGTAAATCGGCTTACAGGAATTCCCTGACACCAAATTGGATAACGCGTTAACATCTTTGTGACGGTCGTCGTCTAACCATTCGGAAAAAGGAGGCGGTTGAGATGCGATGGTGGACAGCATTTGGTGTTGTCGCTCTTTCGGTTGCCCTTGTGCATTTGGGGAAAATGTTCGCCGCTCAAAAGGCTGAGGAGGGGTTCGTTCCCCTTTTCAACGGCAAAGACTTGACAGGTTGGCATGTTATGGGAACACCCGCGTGGAAAGTTGAAGACGGAGTTCTCGTCTGCACCGGCGAAGGTGGAGGTTGGTTGCGGTCGGACAAGCAGTATGAGAACTTCGTTTTGCGTCTGGAGTTCCGAATCAGCAAAGGTGGCAACAGCGGCATCTTCATCCGCTCCGCTCTTGAGGGCAATCCTGCATTCACTGGCATGGAGGTCCAGATTTTGGATGATCACGGACGAGAACCCGCGCCATACACGACGGGTGCAATCTACGATGCCGTCGCACCCAAAAAGAACATGTCCAAGCCAGCGGGCGAATGGAACTTCGTGGAAATCATCTGCAGCGGTCCTTGGGTCGTCGTGGCGATGAACGGAGAAGAAATCGTGCGGGTGAGCATGGACGAACATCCGAAACTGAAGGGGCGGTTGCGCAAGGGCTACATCGGGTTGCAAAATCACGGAAGCCGCGTTGAGTTTAGAAACATCCGCATCAAAGAGTTGCGGTAAACTTTAGGACGAGGTGAAAGACATGCCGAGGGAACGGCTTGTCACTTTGAGAGAGTATGTTCAGGAAGCGCTGAAAAATGCCGTGTATGAGAAGGACACAGAAGTTGATGCGGTTGCCGCATGGATTCCTGACTTGCCTGGCTGCTTCGTGCAAGGTCGCACCTTTGAGGAGGCGCGGGAGGACTTGATTGATGCCATTGAACTTTGGGTGATGTCGGCATTGATGGACGGGGACGAAATTCCTGTGATCAACGGTTGTCGCTTGGCAGTCACGGCTCAAAGGGGGAAGGCAAGTGGGGCAGTCAAGGGGAAGGCTAACGCCCGTGTCACGGCGCGAACTCATTCGCAAACTGCGTCGGCTGGGTTTTGAAGGTCCTTTCAGTGGCAAGAAGCATGAATACATGCGCAAAGGCAATATCCGTATCATCATCCCAAACCCGCACGGACGAGACATCGGTCCAGTGCTATTACGCCAAATACTTAAACAAGCAGGCATCAGCATTGAAGAATGGTTGAAAGCATAAATGCAAAGGGGGTATGATTGAATGGCGGGCAAGCGAAATGAGAGCAAGGAAGTTTCGCGCAGGGAGTTTTTGAAGGTCGCAACGGGTGTTCTGGCGTTGGGTGCAGCGGCGGGCAGATTCAAGCCCAGCCGCGCTTACGCATTGGCGGGAAACCAGCGCGTCATCGGTGCTAATGAACGCATCAACATCGGCATCATCGGTTGCGGCGGGATGGGACATGCTCACATTGGAACACTTGTCCGAGCCATTCAAAAAGGCGAGGAAAACGCCGAAATTGTTGCTGTATGCGATATCTACGAACCGCGCAAAGAGAGCGCACGAAAACTCGCTGAACGCCAATGGGAAGGAAAAAGCCAAACAGGCAAGGTCGAAGTCTACCACGATTACCGTAAACTGCTGGAGCGCAAAGACATTGATGTCGTCTGGATTGCTACTCCTGAACACTGGCACGCCAAGAT
>Ga0185307_1000471_pt1 | contig 25388 bp, 22 predicted proteins | sample LHCtaG_FD_128010 | JGI IMG/M metagenome (GOLD analysis project Ga0185307, IMG submission 128010) | Hot spring microbial communities from Little Hot Creek, USA to study Microbial Dark Matter (Phase II) - LHC4sed_matched (SPADES... | ecosystem: Environmental > Aquatic > Thermal springs > Hot... | reverse complement strand
CCCTCTTCACGCTGACGACATCCCACTCCCTTATCGGGATGCCCACACCATTGCGGATCAAGAAGCCATCGCCGCTCACGACTATGAAATGCTCGTCTCTCTCGACGTGCTTGTGCAATGAGGTTTCCTCCCCCTTTCTGATGAACATTCTCAAGACGACGTACTTCTCAGTTTCGAGCAAGACCTCCTCGCAGCCCCATGGCTTACTTATCAGCTTCTTCCGAAGCGGCAACACAATTTCTCGACCCCAACGAACCGTTTGTCCCTAGAGGGCATTTTGCGGTGGCTTAGGGCGGGTTGGCCCAGCCTCTAGGGACCTCCGCCTCGCCCACGGAGACTTGGAAATCCCCATGGGTCGTGGGTGACGGTCGAGCCAACGGCACGGGGCTCCCACCTACGGGCGCCCGCCCAGGCTCGGAGCGCTACTCCCATCGCCTAGGCGGATTTCAACGAAGTAGACGGGGTCAGAGCTTATAAACCCAACCAGGACATCGACTGCGAAGTAGCTCAGACCCCAACCCTACCCCTCGCGGACCTACTGCTTCAGCGTGGAGTAGCTACTAGCAACCCCGCAGATCCCTAGGCTTAAGCAGCCTCCAGCACCACTGGACACCTTATCTTAACCCATGGTAAACCAACCTAAACCGACTTAATAAGCGCTTCTGTCCCCTACAACTCTATGTCAAGCTATACGCTAACTACTAAAGCGCGCCTAATCGCGTGGTGGGAGTATCGCGTCTGAAGCATAAGATGACCGCAAGACCTCAAAGCCCAAGGCCTATGTTGGCCCTATGAGTGAGCTATCGTCGCGTTGGATCGTGATTTCTCGATACGGCCTTGGCTTACCTCAGTGAAGCGATACGACGATGAGGGTTTTAAGACGGGGCCTCTCCGATTGCTCGACAATTGGTGGATAGAGCAGAAATCTGGTGAGTTTGAGCTTCGAAGCCACGACGCTCGCGCGATGGGTACTGCCCTTCGGATCACATAGGCTCCGACGTTTGCTGTGAACGGGCCTAAGGCGAACGTGCTAGTACCTCCAAGGACGCATTGAAGAAAGCGCTTGAAAATATTAGGCCAAGCCTTGCGAGTAATAGGGGAGGGCGTTGAGAATAAACCTTTTAAAAGAGACCTAGAGAGCCTAAGCATGGGCCCGTAGCTCAGCACGGTAGAGCGCCCGGCTCTTAACCGGGTGGTCGCGGGTTCAAATCCCGCCGGGCCCGCCTTCACGCAATAGCCTCGGCCACGTCCTCAAGGCCTTTAGCGACATAGCCTCACTGGTGTGGCGAGCTTGTTAAGCCGCCCTAAGCGATAGGGGATGCTGGCTTGGCACCCTTGACACAACAACATTTATCTGTCCTAAGTGGCTCGTTAATGACTCGACCGACCTACGGCTTGGAATCCCCAGCCTAGGGACAGGGGCTTAAGGCAAGTGGATGCATATGGTTAAGCTCCCGGTAAAAGACATCTTAGCTAAGTCTAAGGAGAACTTTGAGGAAGCTTGGGTTGCTTACGGTAAGCTAATCCCGACCAAGAGGCTCAAGCCCAAGGACATATTGAGTTACGGGATCGGCAGGCCCCATCCAGTTTACGAAGTCTGTCAGAGGCTGAGGCGGGCCTTCTTAAATCTGGGCTTCGAAGAAGTCGTGAACCCACTCATTGTTGAAGAGGAGGACGTGAAAAAGCAGTACGGCCCCGAGGCCTTAGCGATACTGGATAGGTGCTATTACTTGGCCGTCCTTCCTAGGCCAGACGTTGGGCTGAGCAAGGAAAAAGTCGAGATGCTTAAAAAATACGTCGCTGAGCTGACCTCCGACAAAGTCCAGCAACTCCAACAAGTGTTGCATAACTACAAGAAGGGCCAGATAGCAGGCGACGACTTAATAGAGGAAATGAGCAAGGCCTTGGGCGTTGAGGACACAACGGCGATGAGGATATTGTGGGACGTCTTTCCGGAGTTTAAAGATCTGAGGCCCGAGCCTACGAGACTGACCCTGAGGTCCCATATGACGACCGCTTGGTTCTTAACGGTAGCGGCCCTACAGCACAAGAGGCCTAGGCCGATAAAGCTATTCTCCGTCGACGCTAGGGTCCGGAGAGAGCAGTACGAAGACGAGACCCACCTCAGGACCCACAGGGCGGCTTCCTGCGTCGTCGTGGACGAGGACGTCGTGCCGGACGACGGGAAGGACATAGCTCAAGCAGTCCTGGAGAGCTTGGGCTTCAAGGAGTTCAAAGTGGTCAAGAAGCCCGTTACAGCGAAGTACTACGCCCCTGGCACCGAGTACGAGCTGTACGTCAAGTCCGACGGCGACTGGGTCGAGGTCGCTAACTACGGCATCTACAGTCCAGTGGCCTTGGCCAACTACGAGATAGAGTACCCGGTCCTGAACGTCGGCATAGGCGTCGAAAGGGTCGCCATGGCACTTTACGGCTACAAGGACGTCAGGGAACTGGTCTACCCGCAGTTTTACGGCAAGTGGTTTTTGGGAGACCACGAGATAGCCAAGCAGATATCCCTGCAACACAAGCCGGAGACCCAGGCTGGATGGCGACTCGCCGAGGCTATAGTCAAGGCCTTTGAGCACTACGCCGAGGCTCCGAGCCCGTGCGAGTTCAAGGTCTATGAGGGAAGCCTCATCGGGAAGCACGTAGAGGTCTACGTCTACGAGAGAGACCCGGGGGTTAAGCTGGCTGGCCCCGCAGCCTTCAACGAAATAGTAGTCTACGAAGGTAACGTCATCGGGATACCGCCGTCGCAAGCGCAATCGATAACTAGCCCCTTAATAGAGGAGGCTCGACTGAAAGGATTTAGAACCGGGATAAGGTACGTAGACTCCTTTGCTGCACTGGCGGCGGCGAGGATAGAGGCTACTTGCCTAGCGGGCGCAGGCGAAGTCGACGTCAGGGTGAGGGTCGCGAAGTTGCCGAGCGACATAAACATAGAGATAGGCGAGGTCGCTAGGAGGTACATAAGCGAAAATAGGAAGGTCATAGATGTGAGAGGGCCGGTTTTCCTAGCCGTCAGGGCCAAGGTATCGGAGAGATGAGTTCCATGCTCCGCTCGCTTCCAAGCAACTTCTCCCTGGAGCGAGCAGAGCACGCTCAAAGGCTCTTAACTCTCAAGGTGAAGATCCACGACGATTTCGAGGGGCCAATAAGGACGGTTGGAGGGGCCGACGTCGCTTGGAGGGGGGACTTCGCAATCGGCTGCATAACGGTTTACGAATACCCCTCTCTCTCCTCATTAGAGAGGAGGACAGCGATGGTCAAACACTCCTTCCCTTACATCCCGACCTTCCTATCCTTTAGAGAGGTGAAGCCATTGATGGAAGCGCTCTCAAAGGTGAATATCAGACCGACGATTCTATTCGTCAATGGTCAAGGGATAGCCCACCCGAGGAGGTTCGGCCTAGCCTCCCACTTGGGCGTCGTTGCGGACATACCCACGATAGGCATCGCACAGAGCGTCCTATGCGGAAGGCCCAAGCGCCCTCTCACAGACGTCGGCTACGTGGAGCTCGTTGATTGCGTTGAGGGGCGCGAAGAGGTCATAGGGTACCTCTACAAGAGCGACAAGCGCTTCAGGCCCATTTGCATAAGCGTGGGCCACAGGGTCAGCCTAGAGACGTCTTTAGAGCTCGCGAAGTCCTGCATCAAGAGGGGGCTCAAGCTCCCCCTCCCGCTCTACTCAGCTCATGTGGAAGCCAACAAGGAGGCTAATAGCCTTGGAGGGTCGAAGTAGCATCGACGCCGCGAAGAGAGACGTCGCCGACTTGTCCAAGATAGACCCAGACCTCTGGTTCGCCTTGCTCCACTTAGCTAAGCTGGGGGCTTTGAGGAAGGCCGTGTTCATAAACACGTTTGAGCTGGCCAAAGAGCTGGGAACTTCTCAACAAACGGCCTCGCGAAGGATATCGGGGCTCGAGGCCAAGGGGTACATCAAGAGGGGTGTTGGCAGGAGAGGCCAAACAATAGTGATAACGGAAGAGGGGGCTCGAAAGCTCATGGCCGTCTACGTAACCCTACATGCCTCGCTGAGCGAGGCTTTAAAGAGCGTGGTAATATCGGGGGAGGTGTTTACCGGCTTCGGCGAAGGGGCTTACTACGTGAGCCTCGACGGCTACAAGACGCAGATCATAGAGAAGCTGGGCTTTGACCCCTACCCCGGTACGCTGAACCTCAAGCTGACGGACCCTTCAGACATGTATTTCAGAGAAGTCTTGAGCCATAGAGCTGGGATATTGATCAGAGGGTTCAGCGACGGGAGGAGGACTTACGGGTCCGTAAAGGCCTTTAAGGCAAAGGTCCACGACATCGACGCGGCGGTCCTGTTCATAGAGAGGACTCATTACGGGCGCGACACGTTGGAAGTGATAGCCCCCGTTAAGTTGCGCCAAGTACTGAACCTGAAGGATGGGGACAGGGTTTCAGTGGAGGTCTATTTAGCTTAGACCCCTCGATGCGATTAAGCTTAATAGCTCGACCTGACAATTAGTAGCTGGGCACGGCGGGTAGGCCCGGGGGGCTCGGCCTCCCCTGTAACCGCAAACGGCCGCATGGCGGGGGCAGTAACTCGACAAGCGGCTCGGGAAGCCCGAGGCCCTCCCCGGCCTTAAACTGTGATGCTCCGCCCCATGGAGGCGCTGTAGGGGGTAGCTCTCCTGTAGGGGGGACGCGAACCCCCTCACCGGCCGAACCAGGTTAGGCCCGGGAGGGAGCGGCCTTAAGGCCGGGCAGCGTCGTTCATGGGTCGACGGGGCCGAGAGAGGGGCTGGGAGCAGGGCTCGGGTGGACCGGGTCCATTGTCGAGGGCCGCCGTGCCCAATACACTCGCAACAATTAAGTCCTAGTGGAGCGTCTCTTTGCTCTAAATCGGAGCGTGAGTCGTTGGAGCGAGTACTACTGGGGCTCGTGATCTTCTCAGGCCTCTGGGCCATCGTCACGCTGGCGTATAAGTTTTTGAACCTCAAGAGATACGGCTTCTCCCTCAAGCCCTTCTTGCTAATCGCGAAGTCGAAGAGTATGGCAGGAAAGCTCCAAGCCATGGGCTCTGCTAACTCAAGGGCTTGGAGGATCGTGTCTAACGTGGGGGTCCTCGTCTCGGGAGGGCTGACGGCCTTTGCCTTCCACTTCTTAATCACGAGCTTGATGGCAAGGATAGCAAGGCCCTCTCAGCCCAGCCTATACGTCGTAGTCCCGGGCTTCACGATCGAGTGGGACGCAGTGCCATATTTCGTCGTGGCCGTTGCCATAATCATAACGGTCCACGAGGCCTTTCACGCCATAACATTCGGCAGCGAGAGGGTGCCGATTAAGAGCTTCGGCTTCTTCCTGGCGGCCATAATTCCTGGGGGCTTCGTCGAAGCAGACGAGGAGGCCTTCAAAAAGAGTAAGCCGATATCGAAGATGAGGGTCTACGCCTCGGGCTCTTTCTCCAATTTCTTGCTCTTCTTGCTGGCGATGGCCCTCTCGATTTTAACGATTTCCTCAAGCCCGCAAGGGGTTCTGGTGCTCGATACCCAAGAGGGCTATCCAGCTCACGGATCGTTGAAGAGCTGGGACGTGATAGTGGCCGTCGACGGTCACGAGATACGCAACATAAGCGACTTGAACGCGGTCCTGAGCGCGACGGCGCCAGGAACGGAGGTAAACGTGACAGTCTTGAGAGACGGAGAGTCTGTTGTGCTTAGACTCAGAACAGCCCCTCATCCGAGTAACAGCTCGAGGTCTTACTTAGGGGTAAGCATAGCTGAGTACCACCCTTCGACGATACCTTGGCTGAGGGGGCAAGCCTACTTACACTGGACGTCGACGCTCCACTGGCTCACGGTATTGTCCTTTAGCGTGGCCATGATAAACATGCTCCCCATACCCCTCTTAGACGGCTCTGGCTTCGTGAGGGCCCTCCTAGAGGGCCCTCTGAAGAATAACAAGAAATTGATCGATTTAGTTGCGAATGTGCTTGGAGCCTTCTCGCTCTTTCTCCTCATCGCCAATGTGGGGCTTCCAATGCCATAGAGGGAGAGGCGATGCAGTGCGTTAAATGTGGTGCGAAGGCCGTCTACTACTCGGTCTACTCCGGCCACGGGTTCTGCGCTAAGTGCTTTATGAAGAGCGTGGAGCAAAGGGTCAGGGCCACGATAAATAAGTATAGGCTGTTTGACCCCAAGGACCAAATACTAATAGCGATTTCCGGCGGCAAGGACAGCCAGGTCTTGGCGACCATAGTCACGAAGATAGAGAGGGGCTTCCCGGATGTGACCTTGACCGCCTTGATCGTCGACGAGGGGGTCCCGGGCTACAGGGACTTCGGCTTAAGGAGGAGCAGAGAGCTCTGCAAAGAGCTAGGCATAGAGCTCGTGACGACCTCGTTTAGAGGGCTCTTCGGCTACTCCTTGCCCGAGATAACGTCCATCGCTGAGAAGAGGGGTATAACGCTGAGGGCCTGCACCTTCTGCGGGATCTTGAGGAGGAGGGCCATCAACATCAAGGCCAAGGAGCTCGGTGCCACGAAGGTCGCCACAGGGCACAACTTAGATGACGAGGCTCAAACGGCGTTGATGAACTTGCTGAGAGGCGACGCCCTCAAGCTCCTGCGCCTAGGTCCAAAGCCCGTCGAGGAGCTCCCGGGCTTCGTGCCGAGGGTGAAGCCCCTCCGCTACATACCGGAAAAGGAGACAACGCTCTACGCTTACTTCAAGGGCTACCCCCTCTACGAGGTGGAGTGCCCATACGTCAGGGAGTCCATGAGGGACGAGATACGCTTCGTATTGAACGAGATCGAGGGCAGGCACCCTGGCACCAAGTACGCAATAATCAGGGCCGTGGACAGGTTATCAGCTATGGGCGCTAGCTTAAAAGTCCGGGTTAAGTCGTGCAAGTACTGCGGCGAGCCCACGTCGAGAGGGGTCTGCAGGGCCTGCGAGCTACTTGAGGCCCTGGGTGTGACGAGTTGAAGACGACCAAGTACCTCTCGTACTACGTGGGGGAGTTGCCAAAAGGTTGCAGGCTATGCATGAACGGCATGAAGCTCGTGTACTTCGCGACAGGCCTCTGCGGCAGGTCGTGCTTCTACTGCCCCATATCAAAGGAGAGGAGGGGGAGGGACGTAGTCTACGCGGACGAGGTCCCAGTCAAGGGCCTAGAGGACGTCATAGCCGAGGCCAAGGCCATAGACGCTAGAGGCATAGGAGTGACGGGCGGAGACCCGCTCTTGAGGGTCGACAGGGTCGTCGAGACGCTGAATGCCTTGAGAGAGGCCTCGTTTAAGAAGCTCCACGTCCACTTGTACACGACGACCCAGCCCCACGTCAATGAGCGCTCTTTGGGCAAGCTGCTCGACGCGGGTATCAACGAGCTGCGCTTCCACCCGAACCTCGAAATAGCCGACGAGCTAGTCCCGCTCAAACTGGCAGTCGACATGGGCTTTAACGCGGGGCTGGAGGTCCCGGCCATACCGGGGTTTGAGGATAGGATTCGTAGAGCCATCGAGAGAGCCGAGAAGCTGGGGGCCTCGTTCGTGATAATAAACGAGCTCGAGATGACTGAGTCGAACGCCCTAGCCCTTCAGGTCAGGGGCTTTAGGTTGAAGGCGGGCTCTGTAGCGGCCGTTCAGGGGAGCTGGGAGGCCGCCATGGCATTGCTGAAGTCTGCAGAGGAGCTGGGCCTCAGCGGCCACTTCTGCCCAGCCTACATTAAGGATTCTGCGCAGTTTAGGAACAGATTGAGGAGGAAGGCGAGGAACATAGCGATGCCCCACGAGGTCGTAACTCGAGACCCTTTGCTCGTTAAGGGGATCGTCGAGCCGCCAGAGGGCACGTCCCTCGAAGAGGCTTTGAGGAAGGTTAAGTCGATCGCGCCGGAGCTCCACGTCTACGTCAACGCCAGCAGGGGCAGACTCGAGTGCAACTACAAAGAGCTGAAGAGGTTGTCGAAGCAGTTAAAGGGCGCGGGCTTTAGGCTGAGTATAGTCGGTGAGTTGCCGACGAGTTTTAGGGAGCAGGTCATGCTCAGGCCCATTTAATCTGACAAGCCGAGCTCTCTCTCGCTCCTCTCCTTTGCCCTGATCATCCTCTCTGTCACTTTTTGGGGGAGGGCGACGTCCTCTTTTCGAAGAGACGTGGGGCCTATGACGACGATCCCCTTGCCGTCGACTATGTCGATCTCGTACATCCGCTTGTCGTGAGGGGTCCACCTCATCTTCTCCACCATCATGAAGCGCCTCAGAACGCCGCCGCTGACGCTCCTCCTAAACCTGATTATGCCGTCGGCTACGTGCTCGACCCCGAAGCCGAAGGCCTCTGACGTCGTCACAGCGTACTGGCTCGTCATCAGTATGGTCATGTCCCACTGGCTCAGGACCCTCTTTATGAAGTAGCTGTGCCTCCTAGCCATGGCCGGGGCGTCGAGCCAGAAGGCCGACATCGAGTCTATGACTAACCTCGTGGGGCCGTAGCCCAAGTACTTCTTCGCCTCTATGACCTTTTGGACCAGCTCCTCGGGGTTGAGGGCGTTGAGGGTCCAAGGGGCTTTGTCACTGCGCATGAGGGCGTCCATTATCACCAGCCTCTTCTCCTCCTCGCTCCTCTTGAGGTCGAAGCCGAATTGAGATGCCTGGATGATGATGGAGTTGCGGCTCTCCTCCGTGGTCACGAATATGCCCTTCTCCCCCCTCTTAAGCCCTTCGGCCATGAAGTGGATGCAAAATACTGTCTTCCCGGTCCCGGGCTCGCCAGTGACTGCAACGACGAAACCCCTGGGTATGCCGCCAGCCATCATTTCGTCTACCTTTGGTATTCCTGTCGAGACTCTCTCGATCCTTATTGGTACGGTCGACATACGTGGTTTAAAATGTTAGGAGAGGCAATTAACGTTGTCGCGGCACGCCACGGAAGCAGGTAGCGTGCGGGCCTTGATGGCTCAGGCTATGACGGTAACCTAAAAGATCCGCCTCAAGCCCTCCTCTTGTCTAAGACTGTTGACAGCCCCTCCACCCAAGGCTCGAAGCGACGCATGACCTCGGGTATCTTGTCTATCACGTCCGTCGCTAGCATGTGATAGCCCTTCTCCTCGGCTGCTAGGGAGCCAGCTGCTCCGCATATGAACGAGGCCGCCGCGGCGGCCCTGAGGCAGGAAAACCCTCTGCTCAAGATGGATGCCGTCAAGCCCGTCAAGACGTCTCCCGTGCCGCCCACTGTCATTGCCGGGTTCCCGGTCATATTGACTTTGACCCTGATTCCGTCCGATATGACGTCCTCGGGGTGCGCTTTGACGAGGAGCGTGACTTCATGTTCTCTGGCAACCCTCTTGACCTTTAGGGCCTTCTCCGCCCAAGAGCCTTCCAAGCTCGTGCTGAAGAGCAACGTGAACTCTCCAGCGTGAGGGGTCAGAACAGCGTTCGCCTCCCTAACTACGTCCAGCCCCCCTGCGAGGGCCTTCAGGCCGTCGGCGTCTATGACCATTGGCTTACCCAAGCCTTTGAGCCTTTCGACTATGATCCTAGTGGCCTCAAATACCTCCTCGTCAACTCCCATGCCGGGGCCCACAACCACGCAGTCGAACCTCTCGGCAGTTCTGACGACTTCGTCTACATGCTTGGGCGTGAACTTGAGGCCCTCGACCTCTCGAACTATTAGGTTCGGCGAGAAGCTCCTAATGGCCCCCGAAACGGATTGAGAGGTCATTACCACCGCCAGGTCGCACCCCCCTCTGAGAGCCGCTAAAGCGGCCAGCGCTGGAGCGCCTGAGTACTGCCACCCCCCTCCCACGACGAGCACCCTGCCCCAGTCGCCCTTCTTGGACTCCGGCGGCCTGCGCCTGACGGTGAACCTGACGTCTCCCGGCCCGACGATAATCTCCGCCTCGGGCGGCACGCCTATGTTGGCGACGACGACCTCGCCCGTGTACCGTTCGTTGCCCCTGAGCCCTCTCTTCGGCTTGTGCATCGTCACGGTCACGTCAGCTTCAACGGCCTCTCCGTGAACCTCGCCAGTCGAGGGATTCACCCCCGTGGGGACGTCTATCGAGACCTTAAAGGCGTCGCAGGAGTTTATGGCCTTGACGACAGATAGTAGCGGCTCTCTCAGCGGACCCCTAAGGCCAGTCCCTACTAAGGCGTCGATTACGACGTCGGCCTCCCCAAGCTCCTTTCTGAGGACGTCGAGGTCCGCGTGGTCTCTGAGCTCCAAGAGCCTTATGGACCAGTCCATCCTCTTCGCCATTTCCCAGTTGTATTTAGCCTCGCGCCCCTCGATGTCGGCCCCCTTACCGACGAGGATGACGACGGGCCTCCCCCCTCTGCACGCGATATGACGGGCAGCGGCGAAGCCATCTCCTCCCTTATTCCCCCTCCCGGCGACCACGACGATCTTCTTGCCCTTGACGCCGGTCCTCTGCTCGATGACGTCGGCCACGCTCCTGCCAGCATTCTCCATGAGCAAGAGCCTAGGGACGCCTAGGTACTCGGAGTTCTCGTCAACTATCATCATCTCCTCGGCGGTTAGCTCCTCCAGCTCGCCTCTTAGCTCCTCCAAGCTCACGGCCCCCTCCTCGCGGCCAAGAGCTCCGCCAACGCCATGTACACGCCGTAAGCCCTTATGACCGGGGTTGTCACGATCACGCTCTCTTCGTTTAGCGTAATGCCTCTTCTGTACTCACTCATGTGGGCGTAGCACACCTGTTCCATCAGTATGACCTTTTCCTTGATGAACTTTTTAGCGACGCTCTTCAAGTCCAGGAAGTCGTTGCACCTGCATATCAGGATCCCGCTGTGCCAAAGCGGCACGCTCTTCGCTATGTAACTGCAAAAGGCTATGTCCTTTACCTCCTTGCGCTCTAGATTTATCACCTCTACATCGTAGTCTAGCCACTTGAACTTCAGGCTCTCTGCCTCGCTCATGTCTCGCCACCGCTCTTGTATCAACAACTAGGACGCGACGATTAGATAAACTTGGGCCTGAGCGAGAGCCTCCGTGAAAGCCAGAGCTTGGCTTTAGGCTTGTCCGCGCACTCCTTATTTATAAGCTCGACTAGCTCGCTGAGCTTCATGGTGACCGTCTCCCTCTTCTCCCTGATCCTGACTGATAAGGTGCCCTCCTTGACCTCCTTCTCGCCCACGACCACGATGAACGGGACCCACTCGACCTCCGCGTCCCTTACCTTTCTAGGGACGCTCTCGTCCCTATCATCCACGTCCACTCTAATTCCGGCCTCTTCGATTTTGCTGGCTATCTCCAAGGCCTCCTCCAAGTACTCTGAAGAGACTAGGACTATCCTTACTTGAGTCGGCGACAGCCACACCGGCAACATCGGCGGCCTCCCCAAGGCCCTGTCCTTCTCGGCTTGCTCCAATAGCGCGTAGATCCACCTCTCTATAGACCCCATCGAGCTGTGGACTATGATGCAGCCCCTCTTCGACCCATCCTTGTCTACGAACTTTATGCCATAGCGCTCTGAGTCCTCGACGTCTAGCTGAACCGTGCAGAGCTGGGCATTGCCCCCGAGGGAGTCTATGAACTGGTGCTCCTCCTTGACCACCCAGTAGTGCTTCATGGCCGGCAGGACCTCTACCAACAGGGGCTCTCCCACGTCCCGGGCTAGGGAGGAGAACCACTCCTTGTTCTCCGAGAAGAAGGACTCGACTGCCCTGAGGACTATCACGCAGTCTATCTTCATTGACCTCACGAGCCTCATGTACTTTCTCAGGAGGTTAGCGAACTCCTCTTTGCCCTGCTCTAAATCAGCGCAGAAGCAGTGTATGTCTGGCATGGTGAAGCCCCTGAGCCTCCTCAGGCCGACACACTCGCCTCTCTTCTCCAACCTAAATGAGTGCGAGAGCTCATAGACCCTGAGGGGTAGTTGCCTATAGCTCATCGTGACCTTCTTCATCATACTGAAGAGGCCGAAGTCCCCCGCGAACCTCAACGTGAACTCGTCGTTGTCTATCTTGAACCTGTAGTCCCTTTCGAGGAACCTCGACGCCTGCTCGGCTATCTCCGGGACGCTCAACCTGTAGATCATGGGGGTCTCGACGACCGTAGCCCCCACGTCGTTGACGGCTATGTCCATCGCCAGTTCTTCTAGCAGGTGCTTTATGAAGGCCCCCTTGGGGAGGAACTTGAAGTGCCCCACGTCGGACGCGGGCTCGTAGTCCACGAGCTCAAGCCTCTGCATGAGCCTTATGTGCGGCGGAGAGCCCCTTTCCGACTTCAAGCCCCTCTCATTCATTATCAGCCTCTTGATCGGCGGGTACTTGGCAACGACTTCGTCGTCCTGAGGCCTATCCCGGCTCAGCTCTCTCATCTCGCCGCTGGGCTCCACTAGGACGTAGTAGCCCTCTTCGACCTCGGGCTTTGCGACTTCAATGGCCGTAGCTCGAGCCTCGGGCTTTATCGTCTTCGAGAGCTCCGATAGAGGGTGGCCCTTGCACACTAATGTGAAGGCCTTGTACCACCCGAAAGGAGCGCGCGAGACTCGGACGCCACGCCCCCTTAGCTTCTCCTCCAGCTTCACGAGGATGGCTAGGGCCTCTTTCGGCCTGGCCAAGCTAGAAGAGAGATGAGCGTAAGGGTACAACAAGATCGAGTCGGCCTTCACCTTGTCCATCATGTCCACTATTTCCTTTGACGCTGCATCGACCACGGCGTCGACGGCCTTCGCGTCCTCCTCCTCGACGGCCGTGAACACCACCAAGGCGTTTTCATACGAGCTAGTCCTCCGTCCCTCGTCTATTTTCTCGGCTTCCTCCAGGGCCCTCTCCTTGACCTCGTAGCTCATCGAGTCCGCGTGTATTAAGAGCAACCTCACGTCGAGCACCTTCTCGCCAGCTTTCTCAACGAGGCTACAAGATAGGAAATCGTCGAAGATATAAGGCCTTCTGTATCTGAGCTCAGATCTTGCCCAGCTCTTCCGTAAACTTCTTGACCGCTTCTTCGTAGCTGGCAACGTCTCCTATGTCATAGACATCGCCGGTGAACTTGTACCCGTAGACCCTCTCGCCCCTCTCTATCATGTCCCTAAACACTCTGTCCATGCTGTCAACCCCCTCCAATATGTAGTCGAAGATCTTCGGCTCGAAGGCGTAGATCCCGGCATTGATGTTGAATTCCACTTCTGGCTTCTCGCGCCACGCGAGGACCCTTCCCTGGTCATCGACCTCAACGACTCCGAACCTGACGGTCTGCTTGAGCCCCCTCAAGACCATGGTCGCGGTAGCGCGCTTAGACCTGTGATACCTCACGAGGTCTTGATAGTCGATCTTGGCGTAGACGTCGCCGTACACCGTTATGAACGTGTCCTTGACTAAGCCCTTTACCGGCCTCAGCTGGCCAGCAGTGCCCAGGGGCCTATCCGACTTGACGTACTTTATGTTGACGCCGAGCCACGAGCCGTCGCCGAAGTACGACTCTATCACCCTGGCCAAGTAGCTGCAAGATATTATGACGTCCCTTATGCCTTGATCCCTCAGGTCAACGATTATCCTCTCGAGTATGGGTTTGTCGCCGAGGGGGAGCATGGGCTTCGGGATCACGTAGGTCAACGGCCGTAGCCTGACACCTAGGCCGCCGGCTAAGATTACCGCCTTAACCTCGCTCAACCAGGACCCCTAGTACTATAGCATGTCTTCAATCAGCCTTTTACTCTTAAACCTCTCCAACATGTTGCCGTACTTCTCTTCGTACTTTTTGATCTCTTGTTCGAGGCTCCTAGCAATCCTCCTCTCTATCCTGTACTCGAGCCCGCATAAGCCGTTGGATAGCATTGCGCTCCTGACGCAAGCGGCGTATTGACACTTACCCCCGAAGCATTCCTCGCCGGTCTCCCTACATATCAAGATCCCGTGGGAGGTCGCCCTCGCGCGGTTCCCGAGAGCCTTCACGAGCACCCTTCTCGCGCATCTAAAAAACTCACACTTCGCATCGCAAGGTTTGGGCACGGCGACGACTCCCCTAACGGGGCACGGCCCCTTTAAAGGCGTAAGAGGTATAGGGGGCCTATAATCTTTTCCTCGGAGAGAAGCAATGAACGTGGCCCTCTTGATAATAGACATGTTAAACGATTTCGTCCACGGCTCGCTCAAGGTGCCAGCGGCAAAGGACATAGCCCCGAAAATTAGGAAGCTGGCAGACCTATTTCGCTCGCGCAAGAAGCCCGTGATATACATTAAGGACAGTCACGTGAAGGGGGTGGACCTCGAGTTGAGGCTCTGGGGGGAGCACGCCATAGAGGGCACGTGGGGCTCAGAGGTAATAGAGGAGCTGAGGCCGCAAGCCAGCGACTTCATAGTCGCCAAGAGGCGCTACAGCGGCTTTTTCGCTACGGACCTCGATCTACTGCTCCGGCAGCTCAAGGTCGTGAAGCTGGTCCTAACGGGGGTCGTGACCGACATATGCGTAGTGCACACGGCCGCGGACGCCTTCTTCAGGGGCTACGAGGTGATAGTCGTAAGCGACGCCACGGCATCTCTAACACCTGAGAGGCATGAGAGGGCGCTCAACTACATGAAGGAGGTCTACGGCGCAAAGATCTTGAGCTCCTCTGACGTGGAGGCCATGCTCTCAAGACCGCAACCTTAAAGAGCTCTCGAAGGTCAGCTCCCTCGTGGAGGTTTAGAACTTGCCGCAGAGGGAGAAGCGGTACTTCAGGTCGCGGATATATGAGGTGGACTACGGTAAAGGGACGATAAAGTTGAAGAACAAGTTGTGCCCTCGTTGCAACAGGGTCATGGCCAATCACAAAAACCGCTGGAGCTGTGGTTATTGTCATTACACATTATATTTGTCCTCTTAAACCTACGGCGGGGAAGAGCCCTTGCCCAGCCTGCGCAAAATAGAGGACAAGGAGTTGGTCGACCTCTTAGTGAACCTCATAAGGTCTAAAAGCGAGAACCCGCCCGGCTTCGAAGAAGAGGTCACTTTCGTCGTCAAGGAGTACCTCGAATCTCACGGCCTATCGTGCACGATCTACGAGAAGAGCAAGGGCAGGGCCAACGTCTTATGCAACATAGGGTCCGGGAGGCCGAACTTGGCGTTCGTCTGCCACATGGACGTCGTCCCCGCAGGTGCTGGCTGGACTAAGCCGCCCTATAAGGGCGTGGTAGAGGGCGATAGGGTCTACGGCCGCGGCGCCACGGACAACAAGGGGGCCCTTGCAGCTGTCTTAGCGGCGGCGGTGAGCGTGAGCGACGTCGTGGAAGAGAGCTCCAGCGGGGCTGTGACTATCGCCGCCGTCGCCGACGAGGAGCAGGGCAATTCGTACGGCGTAAGTTACTTGTTGAATGAAGCCGGCTTTAGGCCCGATCACGCAATAGTATGCGAGCCGACGAGCTGCAAATCGGTCGTGATCGCTGAAAAGGGAGTCTTGAGGTTGAAGCTGAGGTCTAGGGGGAAGTCAGCCCACGGGAGCAGGCCAGAAGAGGGGGTGAACGCGATAGTGAAGCTCTCTAAGGTCTTGGCCAAGCTCGAGGGCTTCGAGATGAGCTATGAAGAGCACCCGCTCCTTACCGCTCCGACAATCAACGTCGGCATGATACATGGCGGAGAGGCCGTGAACGTAGTCCCCTCAGAGTGCACGTGTATGCTCGACATAAGGTACTTGCCAAGCCAGATCCCCGAGAAGATATTAGCCGAGATAAGGGCTTTGATCGAGAAGGTCAAGGAAGAGGATCCTCAAGTCAACGTCGAGGCCGAGATAACGGGGTTCGAGGAGCCGCTCTTAATGCCGCAAGACAACGCCTTGATCAAGCTGTTAGAGGAGTGCTCAATGAAGGTCGCCGGCTTTAAGCCAGCGATTAAGGGCATGAGCGGGAGCACGGTGGCCAAGCTCTTCTTCAAGAGGGGCATCTCATCGGTCGTTTATGGCCCCGGAGACGAGAATCTCTGCCACAAGGCAGACGAATACATAGAGATATCGCAGTTGAGGCTGGCGTCACGAATTTACGCCGAAGTCATGTCGAGCTTCGGGAAGTACTTGGGGGATCCATGTGAGTGAGCCAAGAAAGTTCGCAATTCTGTGGGCCCCGTGGAGGATAAAGTACATAGAGTCGCCGAAAGCCGAGGCTTGCATCTTTTGTGTTGAGGGGATGGAAGAGAAGGACCGCGAGAATCTGGTGGTGTATAGGGGTGTCAAGTCCTTCGTGATGATGAACAAGTACCCGTACAACACTGGTCACTTGATGGTAGCGCCCTATAGGCACGTCAGGGATTTAGTGGATTTGACCGAAGAGGAGTTGCTGGACTTGGCGAAGAGCGTCAACCTCTCCATAATGATCTTAAGAGAGGCCCTGAAGCCTGAGGGCTTTAATATTGGGATAAACATGGGCAGAGTTGCTGGGGCTGGGATAGAGGATCACATCCACGTACACGTAGTACCCCGGTGGGCTGGCGATACCAATTTCATGCCCGTGTTAGCGCAAGTCAAGGTAATGCCCGAGCTCCTCCAATCCACGTACGACAAGCTGAGGGGTGCCCTCTCTAAGGCCTTGAAGGAGAGGTCCCCTCAATGAAGATAGGCATATTCACTCGGAACGAACACTCTTGGTGCTCTCGTAAGCTAAGGGACGAGATCATAAAGGCAGGCCATGAGCCCTTCCCCATGAGGTTCAGTAGGGTGAGGGCGAACATAGGCTTTAAGCCCTCGGTATCTTATGACGGCGTCGACTTAGTTAACGAACTTTCAATAGCCATAGTGAGGCCAATAGGCAGGGGCTCCGTAGACGAGTGCTTCTTCAGGATAGACCTGCTCCACAAGCTCGAGAGGTTGGGCTTGCCTATAGTCAATAGGCCTTCGACCATAGAGAGGTGCATGAGCAAGTTCACGGCGTTAGCGGTGCTGGAAGAACATGGATTGCCCGTGCCGAAGACCACGGTGACCGAGAACCCCGTCGAGGCGCTGAAGGCCTACCATGAATTGAAAGAGGACGTAGTGGTCAAGCCCCTCTACGGCTCTCGAGGCTTTGGGATCTCGAGGCTGAGGGACGAGGACGTGGCGAGGAGGGTCATATCGGACCTCCACTTCCTAAGGCACGTCCTGTACTTGCAGGAGTTCATCCCTCACGGCGGGAGGGACATAAGGATCTTCGTCGTCGGAGGCGAAATAGTGGCCTCCATGCAAAGGACCTCGTCTAGCTGGAAGACGAACATAGCGTTGGGCGCGAAGCCCGTGCCATTTACCCCGAGCGAGGAGCTAGCGAACTTGGCCCTGAAGGCCTGCGAGGTCTTGGGTTGCGAGATAGCTGGAGTGGACGTGATAGAGTCGCCATCGCAAGGGTATTTACTGACTGAGGTGAACAGCCAGCCGGGCTGGATGGGCTTGCAGGCAGTCACTAAAGTGAACGTGGCCACCAGGATAGTGAGGTTCTTGATTTCTAAGGCGAAGAGGTAATGGGCAAGGTAGTGAGGTGGAGGAACTACATAGCGATACCGCTCAAGTCTGAGGTCTGGAGGCCTAAGACGGACTTCAAGGACAAAATAGTCGAAATGATAAGGAACATAGCCGAAGACGGCGATTACGTCGTCGCCTCCGAGAAGGCCCTCTCAACAGCCTTAGGGCACCTCTACGACGAGTCCTTGATAAAAAGCGATTTGTTCAGCAAGGTCATGACTTACCTGACCACGAGGGTGTTGTGGGGCGCCCTCCTGGGCCGCGTGTGCAAGTTCTCTCCCGAGACATTGCGCTTGCTCAGGAATTACCCGCTCGCCGACGGCGCGCGCCACAAAAAGCTCGCCCTAAGGGTTGGCGGCCCGCTCCAGGCGCTTAGACCGACCTCCGAGGCCGGGATAGATACGACGAACGTTCCGGGCTACCTCGTCTCCCTGCCCCTCGAGAAACCTTTCGAAGTCGCCCACGAGATCCGAAAGCACGTAGCAAAGAAGCTAAAGGTGAACGTGCGCGTCGTCATAGCAGATAGCGATAAGTGCTATAGACTCAAGCGCATCCCCAAGATCATCTTGACTTCTAGAGAAACGGGGCTCACTCCCTCCGTAAACTTGGGCTTCATATCTTTTCTGATAGCGCGCGCCTTTAGCCGACTCTTCAGCCCCTACGCGACGCCCTTGGGCTTTTCGCCGCGAAGCATAGACTTAGACGAGCTCCTCATAGTCTCTGAGCTGGCTGACAGGGCTCGAGGACCGGGAGCGGGGAGGACTCTATTTGAAGTAGAGAAGAAGCTGGGGCTCAAAGCAACTGAGATTACGTGGGAGACGCTGAACTCGCTTCCACACTACCCGGTAGTCGTCGTGAAGAAGATTAGGAGGTCTCTGCAAGCTTGACGGCGTCTTTCAGGTATATCTTGTAGGGGCCTAGCTTGCCTCCATAATTGCCCGCCGTGATCTTGACCACGCCCCTGACGCTGCAAGCGGCTTTTACTCCGACCCCCGTAGCTCTCGCTACGGACTCTTCGTCTAGCCCGTTGATCACTATCTCCATAACGCTCTTCACGTTCTCCGGGATCCTCGTGTCCGGGACCTTGTCTCTTATGGCCGGGCAGTACAAGTGGTTCGTTGTAGCGGCCAGCTTGGGATACTTCAGAGAGCCCACCTTGGAGCCCGATCTCACGATGCCTCCAGGGAACGGCAAGACTACGTTCCTGCACTTCTTAGAGATCTCTTCAACTGCCCTCTCAGCGGCCTCAAGGGCGGCCTCGCGGCTCGAGGCCAAGATGAAGAAGTTCCCTCCTGCGACCGCCTTGACCACTCCGACGGTGTCTTCGACTATGAACTCTCCCTCCATTACGGGTATTCTCCACACGACCTTGCCGTACATCCTGTCCTTGACTTCATACCCGTCTCCGAACTTCGCGAGGGCCTCGCCTATGTGCATCTTCCTCTTCGACTTCGGTACCCCGTCGAAGAGCGCCGTCGTCGGGCAGGTCAAGATGCATTGGCCTACCCTAATTATCGTCTGCAGCTTCAGCTCGGGCACCGATCTGTGGTATATGTGTATCAGAGCCCCGACCCTCTTGTCGACGGTCCTCTCGGGAGGAACTAGCCTCTCAATGCCAGCCTCTGCGGGGGACATTATTATCGAGGTCGCGAAACCCGTCGCTACTCTGGCCGCTGTCAAGGCCCACTTTTCGTTTAAGGCCGTTATGAGGAGCCTAGTGGCGTACATCGGGAAGGCCTCGGCAAACGTGTCCTCTATCTCCACGTCCCCTATTTTGAACGACAAATGCACCACCGGCTTTAACTCTCAAAGTTGTTGAGGCTAAAAGTTTTCGGTTTGAGGTGGAGAGTAAAGCTTTTCTCCCTACTTCAATAAAGGAAAGAGCTTGGAGGTTCTTGCCTTGAGCCAGCAAGCCCCTGTTAGGATAGGCATTGTGAAGTTGGGTTGCGTCGGCTGCGCGCCTCTCCTCGAGTACCTGCTCGACGAGAGGGCCGATAGAAACGACATAGTCGTCAGGGTCGTGTCGAGCGGGGCCAAGCTGACGCCTGAGGAAGCCGAAGAGGTCGTGAAGGTGCTGGAGCAGTTCAAGCCGCAGCTTGTGGTAGTCGTGAGCCCCAACGCCGCCCTACCCGGACCTACCAAGGCTAGAGAAGCGGCCAAAGCGCTCAACGTGCCAGTGGTGGTGATATCCGACGCCCCAGCGAGGAAGGCCGTCAGCAAGCTCGAAGAAGGGGGCTTCGGCTACATAATAGTCGAAGCGGACTCCATGATAGGGGCTCGAAGGGAGTTCCTAGACCCCACAGAGATGGCCCTCTTCAACTCAGACATCATAAGGGTGCTGGCCATAACGGGCGTCTTTAACCTGATAGTCAAGGCCATAGACGAAATTATAGCCTCGATCAAGAAAGGAGAGCAGGTAAAGTTGCCGAAGCTAGTCGTGACTAAAGAGCTAGCGCTAGAAAGCGCGGGCTTCTCCAACCCCTACGCCTACGCCAAGGCCATGGCCGCCTTCGAGGCCTCTCGGAAGGTCGCCGATTTAACGACCGAGGGTTGCTTCAAGGTCCAAGAATGGGAGAAGTACATACCGCTAGTGGCAGCTGGCCACGAGTTGATGAAGTACGCGGCCAAGCTCGCTGACGAAGCCCGAGAGATAGAGAAGGGCACAGACCAAGTTTTCAGAATGCCGCACAGAGCTAGTGGCGAGCTAGCCACCAAGAGGAAGTTGGTAGAGAAGCTACCTCCGAAACGCGAGTGAAAGTATATGCCTAGCCTCGAAGTTACATTAACGACTGGTGTAACTCTGAAGCAAGGAGCGCAAATAGAGAGTAGCCGCTACGTCAAAGACTACATCGACGCAGCTGCCGTGTGCCTCATGAACCCGGAGGACATGGCGCAGCTTGGAGTGAAAGAGGGCTCAAACGTGAAGGTCACGACCGAGGCGGGCTCGGTAGTTGTCAAAGCCTCGGCTTACAAGGGGAATTCGAGAGGGTTAGCCTTCATACCTCGCGGCCCTTGGGCTGAAGCCGTGATATCAGCGAAGACTAGGGGCACTGGCATGCCCCATTTCAAAGAGATGAATGCAATGATAGAGCCGACGGACGAGCCAGTGCCATCAATCGAAGAGCTAATCTTCAGGAACTCGGAGAAGAAGCCCCTTAAAGTACCAGTGGAGTACTTGATGAGCCCGGCGGACTTCGAGGAGATAGGAGGGGTATTTGAAGACCATGTGTGCACGATATGCGCCTGTTGTTGCGATGACTTGGTAGTCGAGGTCAAGGGAGGGGTAATAGTTAACGTTAGGAACGCCTGTGCCAGGTCCCTAGCTAAGTTCAAGTCTTACGCAGTCGAAAGAGTGAAGAAGCCCCTCATAAGGGTTGGAGACCGTTTAGAGCCAGTTAGCTACGACGAGGCGATAGCTAGAGCCGCTGAAATACTAGCGCACGCCAAGTACCCCCTGCTCTACGGCTGGAGCAGCACATCAAATGAGGCGGTCAAGCTCGGCGTTAGGCTAGCAGAACTCGTGGGAGGCGTTACAGACTCCACGGCCACGGTCTGCCACGGACCGAGCATCATGGGTCTTCAGCACTACGGGATTGTGATGTCAACCCTAGGCAACATGAGGGACTACGCAGACCTCATGGTGTTTTGGGGTTGCAATCCCCCGATGGCGCATCCCAGGCACTTCGTGAGATATTCGGCGCTAGCCAAAGGCAGGAGAGTCAAGGGGAGGGCCGATAGGAAGATAATAATCGTCGACGTGAGGGAGACCGAAGCTGCAAGGACGGCGGACATGCTCGTCAAAGTCAAGCCGGGGATGGACTACGAGCTCTTGACTGCCTTGTTGATGGTGGTCAAGGGGCTTGAGCTCGAGGAGGAGGAAGTGGCCGGCGTGCCTAGGGAGACCATCGTGAAGATGGCTGACCTCATGATGTCGGCGAAGTTCGGGGTCATATACTTCGGCTTAGGGCTTTCGCAATCGTCGGCGAAGAACAGGAACGTAGAGGCCGCCATAAGGCTAGTCCAAGCGCTGAACGACTGGACGCTCTTCTGCTTAAACATGATGAGGGGGCATTGGAACGTTACCGGTACCAACCAGGTATGGGCTTGGCTGACGGGCTATCCTTACGCCATAGACTTCAGGAGGGGCTATCCGAGGTACAACCCTGGAGCTACGTCAGCCATCGACCTCTTGGCTAGGGGAGAGGTCGACGCGGCTATGATAATAGCGAGCGACCCAGCCGCCCACTTCCCCTCCCAGGCCTTGAGGCACTTAGCCAAGATCCCCTTAATAGTCGTGGACCCCAAGTGGACGTTAACGGCCAGCATCGCCGACGTGTACATCCCCACCAAGGCCGTCGGGATAGACGCCGAGGGCTCTTGCTACAGGATGGATAACGTACCCCTGAGGATTAAGAAGGTTCTCGAAAGCAAGGGCTTGATGGATGACGTCGAGCTTTTGGAAAAGCTCATCGAGAAGGTTAAGGAGGTTAAAGCCCGTGAGGCGTGAACCTCTCATAATAAAAGGAGGATACGTGATCGACCCGCTAAACAAGGTAGATTGCGAAGTCATGGACATAGGCATCTCCGACGGCAAGATAGTCGATCCATCGACCATAGAGGGCAAGGCCAAGGTTATAGACGCCAAAGGCAAGCTAGTGATGCCAGGAGGGATAGACCTTCACACGCACGTAGCGGGTCCCAAGTTCAATGCCGGCAGGATAATGACGCCTCAAGACCACAGGAGATCTCTGATCAAGGCAACGTTGATGAGTAGGTCTGGAGTAGGCCTCACGGTCCCATCGACGACCTTCATCGGCTATAGATATGCTCAGATGGGGTGGACGACGATAGTCGAGCCTGCAACGCCCGCCTTTAAGACGAGGCACACCCACGAGGAGCTGGACGACATCCCCATCGTCGACAAGGCCTGCCTCCCGCTCTTCGGCTCCAGCAGGATAGTCATGGAACTCGTGAGCAAGGGCGACCTCGAAGCCCTCAAGGCCTATGTCGCGTGGGCCCTGAAGTCTGTTAAGGGGTATGGGATAAAGATAGTGAACCCAGGTGCTTCCGAGCCCACTTGGTGGACCAGGTGCATAGGCTTGGACTTGGACGACCAGCTGCCCGAGTTAGGCATAACCCCTAGGGACATCGTGAGGGCTCTGTGCAAGGTGTCCATTGATCTCAAGCTCCCCCACCCGATACACGTGCACTGTAATAAGCTCGGCTTCCCCGGGAACTACGTCTCGACGTTGAAGACTATGGACTGCGTGTCCGACCTCTACAAGGGCGGCAAGCCCATAATCCACATAACTCACGTGCAGTTCACGGGCTACGCGGGTACTTCGTGGGCCAACCTCGCCTCGGGAGGGGAGGAGATAGCCAAGTACCTGAACGCGCACGAGCACGTAACGGTAGACTTAGGACAGGTAGTCTTCGGGAGCATTTTGACCATGACCGCTGACCTACCGTTCGAGTTCGTCCTATTCCACATAATGATGGGCAAGTTGCACGGCACCATGACCGAGTCCGAGGTCACGGCTGGCGTCGTGCCCTACGCTTACAGGAAGAACAACTACGTCAACACGGTGCAGTGGTGCATAGGGCTCGACGTGGCGCTGCTGGCCAAAGACCCTTGGAAGATAGTCTTCTCCACCGACAACCCCAACGCCGGCAGGTTCACCAAGTACCCGACGGCCCTCTCCTGGCTCGTGAGCAAGAAGGCTAGGGAGGAGGTCATGGCGGAGGTCAATAGGAGAGGCCTCAAGCACGCGGCCTTGCCGTCGATAGACAGGGAGTACACGTTGTATGACGTGGCGATAGTCACGAGCGCTGGCCCCGCGAAGTTGCTGGGGCTCGAGAATCGCAAGGGCCACTTGGGGGTTGGGGCGGACGCCGACGTGGCGATCTACGACCTGAATCCTAAGGAGGTGGACGTCTCGAGGGACTACAAGGCCTTCGTCAAGGCCTTCAGGAGGGCCTACTGCACTATAAAGTCCGGTGTGGTGGTCGTGAAGGAGGGCAAGGTCGTGGAGCCGGACGTGTATGGGGCCACGTACTACGTCGACGCGACGAAGATGGTTGACAAGGCGGTCTACGACGGGACCGTCAAGCGCCTTAAAGAGACGTTTAACCAGTACTACAGCGTGTCCTTCAGCAATTACATAATAGACGATAAGGAGCTCAGAAACCCCGTCAAAGTGGAGGCGGGCTAAATGCCAGTCTTGACGTTAAGCCTAGTCAAGGACCCGAGCGTCCCGGTAGAAGTCGAGGCAGTAATCCCGGACAAGATAGCTGGGCTCTCCTTAAACGAAGTGTCGAAGATGCCGGTATGGGTGGGCAATAGGCGGCTAAAGCTCGGGGACCTCTTCCAAGTGGAGGGCGAGCCGGCCTCGAGGCCGGAGGAGCTCAAGGTGGTATTCAAGGGCTACACCAACAGGCTTTGGCGCGTCGGCGAGAAGATGAGCTCGGGAGAGGTAGAGGTCCTTGGGGGCGTAGGGCCCTACGCTGGTAGAAAGATGAAGGGGGGCAAGCTGATAGTGAGGGGTCCTGCGGGCCTCTGCTTAGGGGCCAAGATGTCCGACGGCGTGATAGAGGTCTTCGGGTCGGCCGATGATCGAGTGGGCGGGGCCTACAGAGGCGAGTTGCCGCCTAAGGGCATGAAGGGCGGGACGATAATAATCCACGGCGATGCCGGAGCTGAGGTAGGGCTGGGCATGAAGGGCGGGACGATAATAGTCGACGGGTCGTGCGACATCATGCCCGGCTTGGAGATGAAGGGCGGGACCATACTAGTGAAGGGGAGCTGCGCTGGCAAGGCTGGGGCGAGGATGACTGGTGGAAGAGTAATAATCGTTGGGAGGTTGCCGACGATATTGCCGAGCTTCTACGTCGACGAGGTAAGGCCCTCGATAAAGGTCGCAGGGGAGAAGGTAGAAGGCCCTCTGCTAGTGTTCGTGGGCGACGCCGTGGCGAGCGAGAAGTGCGGCGGCAGGCTGATGGTCAACCTCAAGAACAACCCGCACCTCAAGAAATACGAGGACCTCATAGCAGGGAAGGTCGAAGCCGAGCTATAACGCTTAAAGAAAAAGGAAAGAAAAAGCTTTACTTGAAGGCCGCTATTATTTTTCTCCCTATCATTTCCATGGCAACCTTCTTCTTGGGGCCTAAGGGCGATCCCGCTACGAACTGCGTCACTCCGACCTTCACCAACTGCTCGATCTTCGTTATGCAGTCCTCGGGCGTCCCTGATATCGAGAAAGCTTCTAGAGAAGCGTCGGAGACCGCCTTGCCAGCCCCAGGGACGTCCCCTTTAGCTAAGGCGCCTCTTATCGCCTCGACCTCTTCCCTCTTAACCCCGTGCCTCTCTAGGACTTCGTCCGGCGCACCAGCCACTATGAAGGCCACAACGATCCTAGCAGCGTCTCTAGCCTTGGCGGCATTCTCGTCGACGGAGAGGGCCGCATAGGCCACGACATCTACTTTGTCCATGCTTTTGCCAGTCTTCGTGACACCCTCCTTTATGAACTTCATTGCTACCTCGAAGTCCTTGGGGTGCGACGCGTTGATCAGCACGCCGTCGCCTATTGCCCCTGCGAGCTCGAGCATCTTGGGCCCTTGAGCGCCTATGTATACCGGTATTGGCGTTGAAGGCTTGAAGCTGAGCCTGGCATTGGTTAGACGAAACACGCTCCCCGCGAAGTTCAGGACCTCGCCAGTCCACAGCCTCCTTATTATCTCAACAGCCTCCCTGACGGCAGTTAGGGGCTTTTCGAGGCTTATGCCCAGCTGGCCGAGGGTGGAGCGGTCGCCGGGGCCCAGCCCCAAGACGGCCCTGCCGTTGCTGACCTCGTTCAAAGTCGCTATCGCGGAAGCGGTCCAAGCCGGGTGCACGTGAAATGGATTTGTGACCCCTGGACCGAGCTTTATGCTCTTCGTGTTTAGTGCGGCTGCCGTCAGGGCTATATAGGTACACCTATTAGTGTAATGGTCTGTCACCCACACGTAGT
>Ga0185307_1000470_pt1 | contig 25475 bp, 32 predicted proteins | sample LHCtaG_FD_128010 | JGI IMG/M metagenome (GOLD analysis project Ga0185307, IMG submission 128010) | Hot spring microbial communities from Little Hot Creek, USA to study Microbial Dark Matter (Phase II) - LHC4sed_matched (SPADES... | ecosystem: Environmental > Aquatic > Thermal springs > Hot... | reverse complement strand
CAAGGGATGATAGACCCTCCGAGAGAGGAAGCCATAGAAGCCAACAAGAAATGTCAAAAGGCTGGTATAAAGACGGTTATGATTACTGGCGACCACAAGCTAACAGCCATAGCCGTTGCGAAAGAAGTTGGAATATACAAAGAAGGCGATCTGGTTTTAACTGGTGCCGAGATGGACCAGCTAAGCGACGAGAAATTTGAGGAGATTGTTGAAAAAGTGACCGTTTACGCCCGAGTCTCGCCTGAACACAAGCTGAAAATTGTTAACGCATTGAAGAAGAAGGGTCACATAGTGGCAATGACCGGTGATGGCGTCAATGATGCGCCAGCAGTTAAGGCTGCGGATGTTGGTGTGGCCATGGGCATAAGCGGAACAGACGTTACAAGGGAAGCAGCCGATCTTGTTCTAACGGATGACAATTTTGCAACAATTGTTAAAGCTGTGGAGCAAGGAAGAGTTATCTATGATAATATAAGGAAGTATGCACGTTTTCTCATTTCATGCAATTTTGATGAACTTTTAGTTATAGGAAGTTTTGCCATTCTTGGCGGGATATTCTCGCCGGAACTGTTTCCGCTGCCGCTTCTGCCGGCAATGATACTGTGGATTAATCTTGTCACAGACGGCGCTCCGGCAGTAGCCCTCGCAACAGATCCGCCAGACGTTGACGTTATGGATAGGCCACCACGCAAACCTGAGGAGGGCATCCTTCATGGAATGGGAGCGTTCATAATAACCTCATTCATACTTCAAGCCACTGGAACGATACTTGTTTTCTGCTTAGAATACTATGTTTGGCCATCCCACCCATGGATTCGTCCCGACGGGACGATTGATGAGATAGCAAGGCAGCTTACTTATCGAGAAGCCACCACAACAGCCTTCGTGCAGGCAGCACTGTTTGAGCTCTTTGTTGTTTGGAACTGCCGCTCAGAGAAGCGGAGCATCTGGAGAATGGGCAGAAAAGCCTTTGAAAACAAGTTCTTTGTCATAGCGGACTTAACATCTGTAGCGTTAACCCTTGGAATAACTTACATACCAATAACGCAGCAACTGTTCCATTTGACAGGTCTAAGCCTAACAGACCTCGCATATGTTGCTGGAGTGGCTAGCTGGGGACTTTTAATATTCCCGGAAATTTTCATGGGCAGGAAAGTTTGGAAGTGGGAATAGCAAGAGGCTAAAACTTTACGGGTATATGCGTGTCAGCGTTCTTGGGAAGGGTATTGTTTCTCGGATGTGCTTTAGTTTACAAATCCACATGACTGTGCGCTCTATTCCAAGCCCAAAGCCGGAGTGCGGCACCGAACCGTAGCGACGCAGATCTAAATACCATTCATAGGCTTGTTTTGGTAAGCCAAACTCTTCAATGCGCTTTTCCAGCAGTTTCAAGTCGTGGATGCGCTGGCTCCCACCTATTATTTCACCATAGCCTTCAGGCGCCATTAAATCCGCACAGAGTACGACTTCCGGGTTTTCTGGGTCTGGCTGCATGTAAAAGGCTTTAGCCTTGGCCGGATACCTGTGGACGAAAACTGGCTTTTCAAACTGGAGGGAAATGTACCGTTCGTGGGGTGCTCCTAGGTCTTCTCCCCACTGTATTGAGAAGCCAGCCTTCTGCAGCATATCAACAGCCTCCGTATAGCTTATTCTTTCGAAGGGCGGTTCCACCTTCTGCAGAGGCGCAATATCCCGCTTTAAAGTCTCAAGTTCCCTCCGTCGCTTCTCCAAAACAGTCTTGACAATGTAGGTCACCATTTCCTCTTGAACCTTCAGGTTTTCCTCGAATTCGCAGAAAGCCATTTCTGGCTCAACCATCCAGAACTCCGTTAGATGCCTCGGCGTTTTGGATTTTTCAGCCCTGAAGGTTGGTCCGAAACAGTACACTTTGCCAAAGGCTGCTATTGCTGCCTCTACATAAAGCTGTCCGCTTTGGGTTAGGTAGGCTTTTTCCCCAAAGTATGGCACTTCGAAAAGAGTTGTTGTTCCCTCGACGGCCGTAGGCGTCAGAATGGGAGCGTCGGTTAAAACAAAGCCTCTGCTGTCCAGGAAATCCCTACAAGCTTTGATGATTTCAGCTCTAATCCTCAAGATTGCCGTTTGTCTGGGGCTTCTAATCCACAACTGCCTGTGTTTGAGTAGAAAGTCCACACCATGCTCTTTCTTGGCCAGCGGGTAGTCCCGCTCGGCCAAATGGACGATACGGAGATCCCTAACTCGAATTTCAAAGCCTCCCGGAGCCCTTTTGTCCTCCTTCACAGTCCCCCTGATTATGATTGAAGATTCCTGCGTTAAATCGTCTGCTTCCCTAAAGACTTTCTCGCTTACCTCGTCTTTATGAATTGTAGCTTGTATAAAGCCCGTGCCGTCCCTAACTATGAGAAACTGCACCCCGCCGCTGGATCTTTTCGTTACAAGCCAACCTTTTATTTCGACTTCACTGTTTGTTAGTTTGCCGTCTAAAATGTCACTTACACTCATTTACATTCCTCCCTTTTAGAACGGTCAAGGGGCTGTTAATCTTTAAGCTGAGCGTTATAAGAAGTTTTAGCCGCGTTAAAACGGCCACCTAACACCCTTATACCCGGATAATATGCGTTATCTTTCGTGTTTTAAATGTTTTGGCTTAAAACTCCACAACCCTTAAATCCCTTTTATCTTTGTTTCTTGAGCGTAATGCATGCTAGTGCTGGAAGGCTTAAAGCCCTACAGGTTTCCGCAATTGCCATAATAAGCGTGGTTATTGTTGAGTTTGTTGTTGGCACACTTGCTGGCAGTTTAGCGATTATAAGCGACAGCGCACACGCTTTACTTGACGCTTTATCAACTTTTCTTTTGTTATATGCCACTAAAGCTGCACTCAAACCATCTGATGAAGAACACATGTATGGACATGAAAAGTTCGAGTCTTTAGGCGGCTTCATAGGTGGTTTAATCCTTTCTGGAACAGCTCTCTTCTTAATTGTTAAGGCTTTTCAGAAAATAGCGGCTGGAGAAATGTTTATAGTCAAAGAATGGGAGGTCGCCGGTTTCGCTGCCATAGCCTACACTTTATGCATTGACATTCTCAGAATTAAGTTGCTCTACAATGTTAGAGGGGAAAGCGTGACGGCCAGGGTCGGTTATTACCATTCTTTCGCGGATTTGGGTTCAACATTGGTTGCTTTTACGGGTTTCGGAATGGCTGCCTTAGGTTTCCCGCTTTTTGACACGCTGGCTTCCCTCATTTTAAGTGTGGCTATAGGATACCTTAGCATTAAACTCGTTAAAGCCAGCAGTATGGAGCTCAGCGACGCAGTCTCCAAGGACCTGGTCGAGAAAGTGAGAGAGGAGGTTGCGGCTACGGAGGGCGTTCTAGGGATCACGAGCCTTAAAGCTAGAAAGGCTGGAGCTAAAACCTTTATTGAAGTCACAATAAGTGTTCCGAGCTATATGAGCTTGGAAGAGTCTCATGCCATTGCATCAAAAGTGGAGGAGAATCTTAAACGCCTTTTGGGTTTGGCTGAAGTTGTGGTTCACGTTGAACCCTTTGAAAGGGAAAAGTTAACGGCTGAATTTGTGGAAAAGCTTGCGGGAAAAGTGGAAGGTGTTAAAGATATTCACGATGTGCACGTGGTCCACTCTGAAGGAAAAATGTACTTGACGTTGCATGCGGGGGTTGACCCCCACCTTTCCCTACAAGAAGCCCACGAACTGGCGGAGAAAATCGAACAAACCCTCACACGGGAAATCGGGAACCTTGAAAACATAACCGTGCACATAGAGCCCTTCGACTCGACAGTTCAAAAAGGCCCCGTTACAGACGAGGAGGAAATTCGCCGAACGGTATTTAGGGCTGCTGAAAGGCTGTCGAGTTTCCTTAGCGTAAAACGTATTGTTACATACGTTGCCGGCGGGCGAAGATATGTAAACATAGACTGCTGTTTCACCGGGCATGTGGATGTGAAAGCCGCTCATGCCATTGCGTCAAAGATTGAAAAAGCATTGAAGAAAAGGTTTACAGAAACCGTAGTAACAGTGCATGTTGAACCCCAACGAGATGGCTTACCAAAGGCTTCCAAGTAGGAAAGCAACTAAACCCGTAAGGAACCAGCCAAGCACTTGGCTTTTCACTCGCCTAGCATTATCCCTTGAAGGATTCTTCAACAACATTATTGAGGATGTAATAAGCCCACCGTCTGTTATGATCACTGCAGGTATAAACCAGAAGGAAACAAGACTCCAAAGAAGCGGTAAGGGTGTAAGCGCCACTGCAAGCAAATAAAATGTTGCAGCAATAGCCGCTGCTTTTCTCTCCCCATATAAAACTGCAAGCGTCTTAATATTCCTAACCTTATCTCCTTGAACATCCACTATTCCCTTTGTTATTTCCCTCCCAGTGTTTGAAAGGAAGACCATGGCCACAAAAATCCAAATATTACCTTTAACAGCCCCAGACAAGACCAAACTTCCATAAATAAAAGGTGCTGAGACACACGCGCTAACCATAAGGTTTCCAAGAAACCCCCTCCTCTTTCCAAAAGTGACATAGCTCATTGATATAAGCCAGAAAATTAATGCTGTCGCGAGGCAGTAATTCACCACCCTCGGGTTTGTTAGAACCGCTGTAAATAGACCTAAAACGGACAAAAATCCGGCGAAAACCAACGCTTCTTTAGGTTTTATCAAGCCGCTTGGAATTGGACGTGTAGGCTCGTTTATGGCATCTATCTCCCTATCATAATAATCGTTTATAGCCATAGAAGCCGCAGTTAAGAGGAATCCTGTCAAAAAGCCATAAACCAAACTAGGCAAAATATTATTCGGAAAGAAGCTTGCGTCTGAGAGCACAGCACCCACGATTACAGCGAAGCCCACCATGAAGCAGTTTATTGGACGAATTAAACGCAGGTAGCCTGCAATTTTTTTCACTCCGTTCGCCATGTTCACACGCAAAGGTTAGCTTTTCTAAAAGGTTATTTGCCCAGATATAAATATTGGTGAGCCTGTGAATCTTTTGCTAACAGCTACGAGCTGGAAAGGCTGACGGTGATAATCCCGGTGAGTGGAAAAGCCACTATACTGTTGCCTTTGACAGCTGAAACCAGTAAGGCTTGTTTAAGACTTATGCGACTACTTTGAGTCTGGTTGCGGTTTTTCAGCCCGCTACAGCATAACACCCCGCGTCCACATCAAATACCAACCAAGCGTGGAAGTGCGACTCAGCGCGGATAAACATGGAATACTACAATGTGCGAGGAATAGTCTTCGCCGTGCAAGGTGACAACATTTTTGATGTAAACCTTAAGGAACTAATCGAGTTCCACTTAGAAAATGAAGCTGTCATGACGATGGCCCTACGGGAAGTGAAGCTGGTATGGCGTGTGGGACTCCCGGAACGTTACTTAGAGGCTATGCGCGATTTGCTTGAAGGCCGGTTGTCCACGGTAACCGACTACGAGGGAAGAATAAGCCCAGAAATTAAGGTGTGGGTTCAGGGCGAAAGTTTTGAGTCCATGAGGCGGCGAAGGAAAATAGTGCAGAAAATCATGCAGGGAAAGATAGAGGTTAAGGGAACAGTTTTAATTAGTAGACATTGCGAAGTAGGCGACGGTACACGTATAGCTAACTCGTGCATCGACAACTTCACAAAGGTTGGACGTGGTGTTATAATAGAAAACTCCGCAGTCATGGATAGATCCAATATAAGGGACGGAGCAGAGATAAGAGACAGCATCATAGGCAGGCATGTGACCATAAACTCATGTTTCAAAAAACCAACAAGAATTTGGGAGCTTTCTGTGATCGCTGATGATGTTATAGTAGAGGAAGGCTCTTTTGAAGCGACAAAGGTTTACCCCACATCAGCATGTGGGCGGGACTTTCGAAAAACAGACAATAGTTTCCAGTTAGCCTTTTAGTTTTAAGCCTTAAACCACTTAAATATGAGGTATCTCACTTTTCCCTTCTCAAGGTCAGGCACCGCAACTATAAACCTCTTGCGGACGGTTGTTGCCAGCCTACCGGCTTTCACGATCTCGGTGGCTGTTAGATCAGAATCCCCCTTCTTCACGGAAACCATGTAGGGAGCATGTTCCAGCCCGGGTCCATATTTGTAAACTGCAAAGTCACATCCAAACTTTATGCCAGGGGTTACTATCAACCCCTTTTCGCGAAGGTCGCGGTAAACCGCATACTTCTCATCAAACTCATCATATAGAGCTCTTGCCTTCTGCCAGAGCTTTTTCAAGGAAACTTTCCGTTTGCTCTCTCCTTCATACACTGTTATGATTCCCTTCTCGGCTAGGTACAACCCCTCCATTAAGTCTAACACTAATGGCACGTTAAACTCTGGAACTTTCGGCTTGGGGATACCTAAGGGTTTGCCGTAAAAGCCCATCTTATAGAGTTCTGAACCGTCTGACGGGTTCCAGACGACTAAAAAGTTTTCAACGAGCTCGACTGATATTTTCCTCGGCACTTGCTTCACCTTTACATTATGAGTGATAATATAAGGGCTGCTTCCACAGCATCCTCAGCTTTATCTGCTGAGTCCTCCAAAAGTTGTAGTATGTCTCTTAATAGAAGGAGTGCTCGGATTTCAAGCTTGCTGTTTAGAAGCTTTATCTCTAACGTTCGGTAGAGCTCGTCAACTTCCCTTTCAGCTGCTTCAACCTCACCGGCCTTCTCTGCAACTTTTTCTGAGCTATATGACAGAACCATTAAAGTTTCCCTAAGTTTTACCACGGTTTCCAAGACTGCTTCTGAAACTTTCAGGAAGTCTTTTTTGATTTCCGTCGGCACTTTCCAATCATGTTCCATCATCTGCTGAAGGCGGAAGGCTATTCCCTCTGAAAAGTCAGCTATCTCGCTGGCAATGTTAGTAAACCTTAAAAAATCCTCCCTGCTTAGAAGTATGGCACCTATCTCCGCCAACTCCCTTAGAACAAGACGCCTCGCGCTATCCACTTCATCCTTATAAGCCCTAATCTCGTTGTACACTTGTTCAGCCTTCTCCCTGTCGTTTTTTATAAAATGGTCAATCATTTGATGGATCTTTCTGATCAATTCTAAGACTTTTCTTAAATGCTCCTGGCAAGCGTTTAATGCTCTCCGTCTTGCCCGCTCCTCTGTTTCTGCTGGAAGCACCAAACCTTTTCCCGCCCATTGTAGCGCTCATTCTCTAGGCATATTAATGTGGAAGTGTTAAAAAAGATAGCGAAGATCACTCCTTGGCTGGTTCACCCAAATCTTCAAAATCTATCTTATATCGGAAATATTTATGCAAAAGGTCTGGCAAATGAGTGATTTTGGCTCGAACCTGTTTCCAAGAATCCCTATCACGGATGGTGACGGTGTCATTCTTAAGGGTTTCATAGTCTATCGTTATTCCTAGTGGTATGCCAACTTCGTCGGCCCTTGCATAACGTCTCCCTATGGAGCCTGTTTCGTCGTATTCTGCGACGAAGCCTTCATCAACGAGCATTTTGTAAACCTGCATGGCTTTTTCTGGCAAGCCGTCTTTGCTAACCAGCGGGTACACTCCTACTTGTATGGGTGCAATGTCTCTTGGGAGACTTAAGATGACTCTGTCCTCTTTAACACGGTAGGCGTATTCAAGCGCCACGTAGACAAGCCTATCAGAACCGAAACTTGGCTCCACAACGTGAGGTATAAACCGTCTTCCCTGTTCTTTAACCTTGCATCTGACGATTTCTACGTGCTCTGGCATGATCCTGTATTCGCCAAGCATATAGTAGCCTTTCTCCCTAAATGAGGCTTCAACATCTTCAGTATTCACTTCCTCAAGCATTTTTGCGATTTTCTGAGCTGCATCTTTGAAGAGAGGTCCAAGCTTAGCCATTAAAGGTTTAATTACGGTTTTTTCCACCTCAATAGGCTTTTCATATTCCTTGAAAACTTTCATGTCAACACCGCTGAATATCATATGCCTTTTCAAATCGTAGTCCGTTCTATACGCGTGGCCTGAAACCTCAATCCAGCCCCAGCGGTCAACGTAAACTTCTTGGTCAAAGCTTTGGAGAGAATAGTGGGCGCGTTCCCACGGAAGCTTTTCTATAAAGCGTTGTTTTTCCTCCGGGACTCCTAATTCAATCAACAATTTTTTCGCTAGGGCCATAAAAACAGCTTGCCATGGTGCTTTAATGTACCCCTTCTCCAAAGCCTTCTTGACAGTGACCTCCACGGCTTCTTCTGAGCCGCGGAGTTTGTTTTCAGCTAAAACCAACCGCAGAGTTTCGTTTTCTAGGTCTTTCAAAAGGTAGCAGTTTGGGTCTTCTGGGTCAAAGAAGAACTCTATGTCTATTATGGTGAACTCTCTTAGCCTTATCAAACCCTGTCTCGGGGATATCTCGTTTCGCAGCGCGTGGCCTATCTGCATTACCCCGAAGGGAAGTTTTTCTCGGGCGTTTTCGTAAAGGCGTTTGAACTCCACGAAAATGTTTTGTGCGGCTTCAGGGCGTCCGTATCCCACAGCCTCAGAATAGGGTCCTATTGTTGTTTTGAACATTGTCAGAAAGTGTTTTGGCTCTCCGAAGTTTCCGCCGCACTCAGGACAGCGCACGTCATGTCTGTCTATAGCCTCTTTAAGTTCTTGTAGACTGAGCTTCTCAACTTCCATGTCGCTTAGTTTTGTTTTCTCACGGAGCAAATGGTCTGCCCTGAAGCGTCTGCTGCACTTTAAACACTCAACCATCGGCTCTTTGAAGTTTTCAACGTGGCCGGAGGCCTCGAAGACTTTTGATGGTGCTATTATGGGTGCTTCTATCTCCATGATTCCAAGCTTGTTTACAAAAAGCTCCCTCAGCTTCCTTTCGATGTTCTGTTTTAGTTTTGCGCCTAAAAAACCATAAGTTACGAAGCCGCTAACGCCTCCATAGATCTCGTAAGACGGCCAGAAAAACCCCCTCCTGCGGGCAAGCTCGCTTATCAATGTGTATTTGTCCGCGGGGGCTTTACTATTCATCTTTCCACCAAGCATTTTTGAAATGACTAAGTCCTTTAAGGCTTACCAGATAATAAACCTTAAAATGTAAGTGGACCCCAAGATGTTATTCAGTGTCGGTTTTTGTCTTCAAGTGTTTGGCAACAGTTACATTTTGGATTCTGCCTTTTTCATCTAAGTCAAATTCCAGAAGCGCTCTTTCCACGGCGTTTCTTTTGCTGTTGAATTCTTCCCCGCATTCCCCGCATTCAATGTCGGCTCCCATTTCAACCACATACCAAGAGGCATCTACGTAGAGGCGTCCGCATTTTGGGCAGCGTAGAACGCTAACATCTAACCAAGCTTTCATTTCCACCACTTCGCTCAAAGTTCCCCATAGAGCTTTATAAATCAGTATGCGGTTATGTGAAAGACAAAGTGGTGCGTGCCTTTGCCAAGCATAAAGGTAGCTTTGGTTGGTGTTGGAAACTGTGCATCCGCCCTAGTTCAAGGTCTATACTATTATGGGCAACTAAAAGATGCTGATGACTTTGTGGGGCTGCGACACCCCATTCTCGGAGGATACCAGCCTAGAGACGTGCAAATAGTTGCAGCATTTGACATTGACAGCAGAAAGGTTGGAAGAGACTTAGCCGATGCCATTTTCGCTCCTCCCAACTCCGTCCCCAAATTTGTTGAAGTGCCGTCCACGGGAGTGGTAGTACATAAGGGACCTGTTCTGGATGGGGTTGGTGAATATACAAAAAACTTAATTCAGGTTAGCGGTTCACCAGAAGTTGACGTTGCGAAGATTTTGAAAGAAGGCGGGGCTGAGATTGTTGTTAATCTGCTTCCAAGCGGCGCTGTTAAAGCCTCAGAGTGGTACGCTGGCCAAGCATTAAAAGCTGGATGTGCTTTTGTAAATGCCACGCCCACGTTCGTTGCAAGCAGTTCTGAATGGGCAAGACGTTTCGAAGACGCTGGTTTGCCCTTGGTTGGCGACGACCTAGTTGATCAAGTGGGCGCCACAACCCTCCACAAAACTTTGCTGCAACTTCTTTCAAGGCATGGTGTCCGCATAATCGAAACATATCAGCTTGACGTTGGGGGTGGTACCGAATCCCTTGACACCTTCGAGCGAACAAGAGACCTGAAAAGAATGGTTAAAACCGAAGCTGTAAGGGCTGCCCTACCATACGAGGCTGAAGTTGTTGCAGGCTCAACTGATTACGTGGATTTCCTCCAAAATAGGCGTGACAGTTTCTTCTGGATTAGGGGGATATATTTTTGCGGTGCCCAATTTCAAATCGACATAAAACTTTCAACAATGGACGGTCCGAACGCGTTTTCACCACTGCTTGACGTGATAAGGGCTGTGAAAATAGCCCTAAACCGCAAAATGAAGGGTGCTGTGTTGCCCATATGCGTCTACGCCTTCAAGCATCCACCGCAACTTCTGTCACTGGAAACTGCTGAAAAAATCTTCGAAGAGTTTATTGCCCAAAACTCTAAATCCCGCTAATTAAATTCTGCAGTTCTATGACGGTTTTTTCCTTTGTCCCAACCCTCGTCAAAGCCTCTTTTATCTTGGATATTGTTTCAACGGGTGTAGGGTCCATTCTCCGCAGTATTGCTAAATAAACACTAGTAAAATCTCCAATTAAAATTGTAGATAGCATTTTCGCAAGTCTTCCTCTTCCCATACACCAAACTTCGTGGACGTCTACTCCTTTGTCTATAAGAATTTCCTTTGCAGCTTCTATGTGACTTTTCACTTCGATAGGTTCATCCCTATCCCGTAGAAGCACTACAGAGAAGACTTCTGTTATGCTTTTTGCCTTTTCCCAACCAACAATTTCGTTATGGTTTAACTCTGGAAAGCTATTCCAAAAAGCTGGTATTTTGCTGTTCTCGTTAAACTGTTGCTTAAAGCGTTGGGCCACAGAACTGTAAAAACCAAAACCATAAACGACGGGAATTTTGCCGTTAATTTTCGCAGCTAAATCCTTTGAAGGGTTTTCTTTTATAGGAATTTTAGGAGAATTTTTGCTGCAAACGTGCTCAAGCACGGATATCGCTTCAGAAACCTCTTCATGCAAATTTGGCACTAAGCCAAATTTCTCCAGCATCACTGGTATAGGCATCAGCATGTAGGGTAAAGCTGCCCTCGGGGGGATTCCAGACGGAATCCTTATGGTTTGAATCTTCAGCCCGCTTGCAATTTTCAAGAGTACACCATTAGAGCTTATGCAGAAAATCATACACCTCCTTTTTATAGCATCGAGAAGGCAACTCAACGTTTCCTCCGTTTCTCCAGAATAGCTAATTATAAAAGTCAAAGTTCCCTCGTCAGCGTACGCTGGAAGCTTATAGTTCCTACAAACTTCCATTGGGATTAGAACTTTATCTCGTGCCCAGTCCCTGACAAGTTCACCAGCGATGGCGGAGCCACCCATACCAGCCACTATGATCTTGTGAGGCTTCGAATATTCCGCCTTAATTTGCCGAGCTTTTTCGAAGGCCTCTCTATAAAGACTAGGGGCATCCACACAGAATGACAACATTCTTCCCTTGTCTATTTCCATGATTTTTGCCGGGTTGTCCAGAATCTCCTGCGACAATAATTTAGCCCTCGACTATTTTTAGAATCGTTTCAATTTTAGCTTTTAGGAAGCGGGCTAACCTATTAATGAGCTATCCACTCCTGTTTTTAATGCTGGTGTTAGAATTGGAACGCAGAAAAATTTCGATGGCGATTCCATCATCTGTAATTTCCGACGTTCCCCACTTGAGGGAAAAAACAGCTAAGATCGGTCTAATCGGGCGGGCTGCCGCGATTTTCGGGGTTGACGAAATAATAGTTTACCATGACTTGTCTAATTTTAACTTTAAAGCTGAAGCTGACTTAATAGCCACGGTCCTTCAATACATGGAGACCCCTCAATACCTTCGAAAAAGGCTTTTCAAGTTAAGACCAGAACTTCGCTATGTTGGTATTCTGCCTCCGCTGAGAACTCCTCACCATCCTATAGCGAAAAGAGCCGCTGACTTAAGAGTTGGCGAATACCGGGAAGGCGTCGTTATAGCCGAAACTAAAAAAGGGGTTCTTGTGGATATAGGCGTGGAAAAACCAGCCCTAATAGCACAAACGCGTCTCCCCTTAGGTAAAAGAATAACCGTAAAAATTGAGAATATTAGCGGGAAGTTGACGGCGAAACTTGCAGATCCCGAAGAAATTCCGCATTATTGGGGTTATAAGGTGACGGTTTGGGAGGGCTCGTTCGGCAATCTAGCGAAAAATAAACGTTTCGACTTGAAAATTGCCACGTCAAAGTATGGTAAAGTGTTAACGACCATTATGGATGCTGTAGCCGAAAGGTGGATGAAGGCTAAGACCGTGCTCATTGGTTTTGGGGCACCTGACGTCGGGTTATACGAAATCGTTAGGAGGGAGGGCCTCAACCTTGATGAGGTTGTTGATTTTGTAGTGAACACGATTCCGGGACAGCGAACTGAAACCGTGAGGACTGAGGAAGCGGTTATAGCGTCTCTTGCAGTTTTCAACTGCTTTCTAGGCCTTTAAGTTTAAATGCTTCTTTTCCCTAGATTGGCTTATGAACTTTGACGTCGTAATGCCTGCAACCGTTTTCGCAGTCACGGTGTTCGCTGTATTCTCGAGTAAAAAAGTTGAAGGGAAGCTCAAAGCGATTTTTGAGGATAGGGAGTTTAGAGTTAGAGACGCTTTTTTGCTTGTGGCGGCAATAAGTATTGCTATTTCTTTAATCGCCATGATTCCTCAAATGGCCTTAATGATCATTTTCCTAATTGCTTACTCGCTGCTACTTTTCATATTCACCTACATTTTTTCTGACATGAAAAAGTTTCAAGCTGAACTTTTTTGCCTGGCATTCGCCATAATTAGTTTTGCCGCTGGAACGGTCAGCCTTTACTACTCAACTTTTACAGACATCCAAATTGCTTACGGCGCTTTAGCTCTTTATGGGCTATGCCTTTTCGCTTTCACTACACTTGTTTACGAGGAGCAGAGAAGCCACACAAGGGAACGCTGGTACCTAGCTGTTTTGCCCTCTGCCCTCTTCGTGACATTGTACACATTCTTTAGCAAAACTGCAGTGTGGTTCCCTTATTTGCTAAATTTGTACGGACTCACTTTTGCGGTTCTAGTAATCCTCTACTTTGGGAGTCTCTTCACATGGAAAACCTCAGTGCTCTTTGCCGGTTTATTGACGGCCGCAGACGTGATTCTAGTTTTGATAACTCGAAGCATGGTTTCAGCGGCAACCCACGTATCCAGTTTGAGGCTTCCGGTCCTTGTTGTTTTACCCACTTTTCCACAAGTAGGAGCAATAGCTCTAGGTTTGGGGGACTTCTTTTTCGCCGGTCTTCTCGCCATACAAACTTACAAGAAATTTGGGAGAAATGTTGCATTTTTGTCATCTGCGGCTATGGCTCTCTCCTTCTTCATTTTTGAAGCGTTAATACTGAGCTTTGGAATAAGCGCCTTTCCAGGAACTTTAATGATTGTATGTGGCTGGCTTTTAACAGTGTTCATTAAATTTTTGTGGGGTAAGATGGGGGTCCCTACAAATCCTCCTCTGTGACAATTTTGATCCCATGCTTTTGGAGTAGGGCTGCTGTTATCCCCTCGCCTTTCCTAGTTTTTCCGGAGAAGGTTCCGTCATAAACTCTTCCGAATCCGCAAGAGGGGCTTCCCTGTTTCAATATGGCTTCGCTAATGTTGAAAAGTTTGGCTATTTTCAACGTTTCTCTAGCTCCGCGAATAAAGTTCTTTGTTACGTCTTTACCTGATATGGTGAAGACCTTGTTCCCAACTATTTCCGCGGGTTCCCTCGGAGTTGGCAAGCCTCCAAGCTGTTCTGGGCAGACCGGGATTAGAACCTCGCTTCTGAGCAGTGCGACAACTTTTCTGTTTAAGGCGCTTTCCCCATTATATCTACACTTCACTCCCAACAAGCATGCACTGCAGAGCTTCATAGCTAACCAAAATACGTTATCCACAAATCTTGTTAAAAGTTTAGGGCTTGGTTCAGGTTAGCCGAAAAGGGCTGAAAGGCCTTCCAGCGCCGCTTCCTCTTTAGCTCTCTCTTCCTCTTCCTTCTTTTTCTTCTCCTCTTTCGGCGGTGCTTCTGCAGCTGGTGCAGGTGCTGTCGTTGGCACCGGCGCAGCCATTATTGTCGGGGCTGACTTGATAACCTCGTCTATATTGACTTCAGCCAGAGAAGCCACTAGGGCTTTCACTCTTACAGCATCCACATTTATTCCCGCAGCTGTTAAAACTTGTGTCAAGTTTTCCTCGTTTATTTGTTTTCCAGCTTTGTGAAGGAGCATCGCGGCATATATGTATTCCATACCTTTTCACCTCACTTCCAACTATTTTAACTTTTTCAAGTTTTGACGTTACCCTTCCAAATTTGGAATTCTAATACTTAAACTTAACATTTCAAGGTAGGCCTTTCTGATAAGGTCTTTTATAGTTTCCTTTGTTGGGATGGCTGCACCTATGGATAGGGCATAGGCTTCGGTATGGGCGATCTGCAGCAAGACTTGTATGTTTTCTTTTGTTGGGTAGGCGATGCCTATTGAAAGTTTGAAGGCTTCGGTTTGGGCTATTTCAAACTGTTTCTTGGTTTCATTTATGTCTAATGTTAGCTGCTCTCCTTCTATCAATAAGCCGTCGTCATAAATGACCTTCAATGTTAGACCTGCTTCTACAGCTTTTATGCCAAGCTTTGACAAAACGCTTGCCAGTTTTTCCGAGATAACTTCCCCCTTTCGGGCCACAAGCGTATCCTTAGTTATCCAGACGCTTCCAGATTCGATTCTTGTTGGTAAACCCACGGCGTTTAGCTGGCTTATTATGGGTCCCGGCGGCAATCCAGTGTTTCCAGCTGGAACGATTACATCAAAAGATGCTACGTCTCCCGCTTTCGCGATTAAGCGAACCTTACTTTTTTCGAGGAGCAGCGCCAACTTGAAGGGGTTCATGTTGGTGAATAGGAAAACGTTGGGTCCCGTCAAGTACTTCTCCAACTTTTTCAGTTCGCGTTTTTCTTCGACGTTTTCAATAGCCCTTTTCATCAAAGTGTTTTTTATAACGCGAACATAGGCGTCCCTTTGAAGTTTTTTCTTTAACTCTTGCAGTTGGGACGCCCTAACCTTTTGGAGACTTGCCACTCCTATAACCCTATACTGTTCAAGAAGTCTCACTATCTCCGTGACTTCTGCGGCTTTTTCCTGCAAAACTAACTGGGATGGCAGATTTTTCCCTCCATGCTTACAGCTTGATTTTTACAGGTTCCCCCATGGTTGTTTTGATATGAATGGACTTGATGTTTTTTACCCCTCTTTTCATCTTGCTTTCAACGATTTTTAAAACAGCTTGAATGTTTTCAGCCAACTCCTCCTCTTTCATGTCCTCTGTTCCCACACGGCACTGTATCACCGGCTGGTTGCGCATTCTTATCACCACTGTTCTACGGTATTTTTTGATTAGGCTTTCAATGTCTGCTGTTGGTGGGACAGGCACTGGCATTTTTCCTCTAGGTCCTAGAAAAGCACCCATGACTTTACCCACAAGGGGCATTAAGGGGGCTTCTGCTAGGAAAAAGTCGTATTCGTTAGCAAGCTTCCGCAGTTCCCTCTTTTTACCCGCTAGGGCTTCAAGCTCATCCTTGTCAATCACTAAGTCCGCGTTGGCTTTTTTCGCTTTAAGCGCCAGCTCTCCAGTGGCGATTACGCATATCTTATTGGGCTTTTTCGGCGGCGGATGGGGGAGTTCAACGTTTTCTTGGAGTCTACCCTCTGGAGATTTCATATCTATGTCTTGCAATGTTAGTATAAGTTCCACTGACTGAACGAAGTTCCTTTTTCCACCTTTCTCTTTCGCTTCTCTTATAGCGTTCAGCACAGTTTTTGGTTCTAGTGACATTCGCTGAAGCCCCGTGCCATTGATGGATTATTAAGCCATTATAAAAAGGTTCTCTCATGATTCATGTTCAGCAAATATCGCATCATATTTTCCTTCATCGATTTCCCTTTGAACTTCTTTTGGGTCCTTTCCCTCGACCGTAACCCCCATGCTGACACAAGTCCCAAGGACCTCTTTAACAGCGGCTTTCAAGGTTTTCGCCAGAAGCTCTGGACGTTTTATCTTGGCTATACGTATGACCTGCTGCATTGAAAGGTCTCCAACCTTCTGGGCTTTAGGGCTTCCTGAACCTTTTTCAATTTTAAGCTCGCTCACAATGAGGGCTGATGTCGTCGGAGTTCCAACGTTTACCTCAAACTGTTTTGTTTCTACGTCCACGACGACTTTAACCGGAACCTTCATTCCAGCGTAGTCTTTTGTTAGCTCGTTTATTTTGTTCACAACGGCCAATACGTTTACGCCAAGAGGACCTAGTGCCGGACCAAGTGGAGGACCTGCTGTGGCTTGTCCACCGCTAACGAGCAGCTCCACAACTTTCTTTTCGCCCACAGCCACTCACCCCTAAGTTTTCGCTTTCTCCACAAGCTTAACATAGTCAGCGTGCACTGTTATTGGAAGTGTGAAGGTGGCCTCAAGAAGCTCTAGGGTCACCTCTTCTTTAGCTCTGTCGATTCGCGTTATTTTTGCCCGCATTCCCCTGAAGGGTCCGCCTGTGATCTCTACAATGTCGTTTTCGTTTAGCTCTTCGATAACGGGCTTTCGAACTATGTATTTCTCGATTTCCGAGAAGCTTGCAAAATCTTGAACTCTTGATTTCACGTGCTTTATTCCGGCTATGGCTTGCTCCACGAAGTGGGGGCTTTCTGCCTCCACAAAAATGTACCCCTTTATAACGTCTGGGACAAGGATCGCCTTTATCGGTATATTATACATTTCAACCCTGGCGGCAACGAACCTTGCTACATTCTTCTCTTGTCCTGTTGTGACGCTGACGGCAAAAATTTTTGTGAGTGGTCTTTCCATAAAACCCCCTCCTTTAAGCTAGTATGGGATAGCGCTTGTTAGGAGCTTTATGATGAAGCCTATAAGTCCCACGGCGCCTATCCCTAGGAAGCATATTTTTAACGAGAGCCATAACTCATCCTTGTCAGGTTTGACTGCCAACTTCAATGTTCTAGTGCACTGTTCCAGGAAGGATTTTAAACCCATCCTTACCCTACCGGCAACGCACTAATAGATTGTTTGGCTTTCTTTAACTTTTCTGTTAAGATGATGAATTGCGCCAGTTTCTCTTGTTAAATTTTTTGGATTTTTAACCGGATTTCTGTAAGCATGCCCACAAGACGTTTTTTGTCTTCGCCTTTTATCCCCTTCCAATCTAACACTGCCCATTCAACTTTTTCTAGAGTTCTATCTACACAATGCTTCAGAATCTCCTCGTTAACCTCGTGGATGGCATATTTTGGGATTATGTGGCCAAAAGCGGTGTCGCTTTCCAAGGCAATCCTCGTAAACCTTTCATTGTAGTGTGGTCCCCCTATGCCTAGGACGGCTTTTGCCTTGTTTTTCCCAAAGTTTCGAACAACCTCTATTACTGCCTGGGCAACTACTTCTGCGGCTTCAGCGTCTATCCATTGCTTTGGAGAACTGCCCAGCTCGACGAACATGGCTGGTTTATCTATAGATGGTCCGTGATGGGTGCACTCATAAGAAACTTTATAGTTAAGTTGTCTTTCCGCCACCAGTTTTGCCATGGCTTTGAGGGCTGTTCTCATGGCGTTCGCTGGTGAAACTGACACTTTCCTGGGTAAACCACCAAACTTTGCCTCCCCAAAATTTCCAGGGGTGTGAACTGAAAGGGTTGGTAGTGCGCTTTCACTACTATGCCTTGATAGGAAGACTATGAGTTCCGGTGGGGGTTGGTGTTCGGCTATGTTTTGAGCGTATATCAGCTCCTCATTTAACACAACTAGTTTAACTTCTTGCCCACCAACTTCTCCAACGTAAGCCTCTCCGACGTTTTCTCCGCGCGGACTGAGAGGACACGTTTCGAGGACACGTTTCATAATGTTAACGCTTGCCGGATCCCTTTTGGATGCGACCAGTAGAATCAAATTTGTTCCCAAGTGCTTGAGATATTCTATCTAGAAAAAGGTTTCCACAAAACTTATAACCGTTTAGGAAATGTTGAAGCTTGAACCGTTTGGTTGGTGGATGCATGCACTTAATCAATTTTAAAGGGCTTTCTGGGCAACAGCTTATAGAAATAATTGACAAGGCTATTGAGGTTAAACACAATCCTGAGAAGTATCGGAAAGCATTGGACGGCAAGTCTCTAGCCATGATTTTCCAAAAAACCTCAACAAGGACGAGGGTGTCCTTTGAAGTTGCCATGACTCAGCTTGGGGGACACGCCATTTACCTCGACTGGAGGACGACAAACTTCACAATAGCAGACATATACGACGAAACAAAGTACCTATCGCGGAACGTGGACTGCATTTTGGCCAGGCTTCTTAGAAACGCCGATCTTCAAGTGATGGCTAAGGCTTCAAGGGTTCCGGTTATAAATGGATGCGATGAGAAATATCACCCGAGCCAAGTCATATCAGACCTTATGACCATGAAAGAGAAGAAGGGTAGGTTGTCGGGTTTAAAACTTGTCTATATAGGAGTACATAATAACGTCTGCAACTCTCTCATTGAAGGATGCACAAAAACAGGTGTAAAAATAGTAACCGTGACACCGATCTTCAACGAGCCTTCTAGAGATAATGAACTTCTAGAAGAGGCGAAGAAAACAGGCCTCTACGAGACAACTTTGGATGTTAAGCAAGCCGTGAAGGATGCGGATTTCGTTTACACTGACACTTGGATTGACATGGAGTTCTTTAATGACCCAAAATTTGCCGCAGAGAAAGAGAGTCGCATTAGGCTTATGATGCCGTATCAAGTGAACAAGGAACTGCTCAAGGGAAGCGACGCATTAATAATGCACGACATGCCAATACACAGAGGCTACGAGATAAGCGACGATGTTATAGAAAGCCCTAACTCAATAATCTATGAACAGAGCGAAAACAGACTCTATGCCGCCAAAGCCATATTGCTGAAGCTTTTGGGGGTATTCTAGACGACGCTTTGATGTTTTGGGAAATGTGTTAAAGTAGAAAACTTTATAAGGAAGAGAATTTTGCGGCTTTTTAGAGGATAGAAAGACGTATGAGTAGTCGGCCTATTAGGCCTTACACATTACCCCTAGTCGGGGGCGTCCTGAATTCGACGATAATGTTGGGTGTTCGCTATGGGCATCCACATTATCGCCGAATTTCGGGGCGTGGATCCCCGAAAGCTTTCGAGAGTAGAAGACCTGCGACCTGTTTTGGATAGTGTGGTTGCTAAATCTGGTTTGCATGTTGTTTCTTCAAGTTTCCATCAATTTGAGCCTCATGGGGTTTCTGCCATATACCTTTTAAGCGAATCACACCTAAGTGTCCACACGTGGCCGGAGTATGGTTATATGGCTTTGGACATTTTCACCTGCGGAGATGATGGGCCAGCCTTGAAGGCTTTTGAACTACTTGTGGAGGAATTTAAGCCTAAAAGTGTTGAAAAGCGAATCATAAGGAGGGATGTATTTGGATAGAATTGAAGCCAAGATACTGTATGAACTTGCGTCTTCAAATAAGAGCTTCTGGGAGCTTCTTGACAAAGTTAATAGTCCCATTAAAGATTTTGTGGTCGTTTTAAAGAAGCTTAATAAGGAGGGCTTTGTTGTTGCCGACGAAGGCGGTTTTACTATAACTGAAAAGGGTAAAAGTCGGATAAATCCCGAAAGCTTGAACTTTGAAGTTAAACTTTGCCCGCTGTGTGGTGGTAGGCGCATAATCCCTGAGGCGAAGTTTAAAGAAATCCTTGAAGAGTTTAGGCAGATAGCCAGAAAAAGGCCCATGCCATCCATAGACTACTTTCAAGGATACATGCTTGAAAATGACGTGGTTGTAAGGGCGGCATTGATGCATTACTACGGTGACTTAAACGGGAAAAACATTGTGTTGATAGGCGACGACGACCTGCTAAGCGTTGCACTAGCCTTAACGAGGCTTCCGTCACGCATAACAGTTCTAGACATCGACAAGAGGCTGGGTGAGTTCATAGAATTTGTTAACAAGGAATATGGTTTCAACATCGAATACGTTGAGTATAATGTAGCCAACCCCCTGCCTCAAGGGCTTTTAGGAAGCTTTGACGTTTTCTCTTCGGAACCGCTTGAGAGTATGTCTGGCTTAAAGGCTTTTGTGTTGCGGGGCGTTGCTTGCTTAAGGGAGAACGGTGTAGGGTATTTTGGCCTAACCCTTTATGAGGCTTCTCTGAAGAAGTGGCTGACCGTCCAGCGGCTACTATCAAGAATGAACTGCGTTGTCACCGATATAATTCAAGGGTTCTCGGTTTATCCAATGAACTATGATGAAACTGCAAACTACGAGGAGTTCGCTTACCATTTAGGCTTGAAGGTTGCGAAGAATCCTGGGATTAACTGGTATAAGTCCGCTCTATTCAGGTTTGAAGTGCTCGGTAAAGCGAAACTTCCACGAGGGGCTTATGGAAAATTAAGAATAAAGTTTATTGACAAGGAGGAAGATTTAACTCATCCGGCGCTGTTTCGCGAGGTTGCTAAAAAGGAAGGGTGTTGAAAGAAGGGTATTCGGCATAGACCTGTTGCCAATATAGTGGTGCTTATGTCTCGTAAGGGAAGAATTTCTTGCGGTAAAGCTATTCTTAAAAACGTGAAGATTCGCCACGCCACCGAGACGGATCTCCCACAAATTGTCAAACTTTCTGAAAAGCTTGGCAAAGACGAAAGTGCCATGGATTCCATGATCTCACCTTTGCCGAGCGAGTTCCAAAACCCAAGCTGGATTATGAAAAACATTAAGGGCGAAAACACTGTAGTGTTTGTCGCGGAAGTTGATGGGAAAATTGTGGGCTACTCGCTTGGTTGGATCAGCCACCCGTGGTCGTATAAAACAAAAAGAGGGTACATTTGCGACTGTTTCGTGGAGGAAGCCTACCGAAGACGAGGTATAGGGACGGCTTTGGTGAAGGCTATGCTTGAATGGTTTAGAAGCAAGAGTGTTGACTGTGTCGAGGCGGACGTTTACAGCAGCAACATTCCTTCCCTAACGCTTTTCAGGAGCCTGGGCTTCAGAGAGGTTTCAAAAAGGCTTCGTCTAGTGTTTGGAAACAGCTAAAATAATAAGGCTACTTAAGAACCATTTCCACAAATTTTTCTGGCTTAAACTCTTCTAGGTCGTCGTATTTCTGCCCGGTCCCAACGAAGACTATCGGTTTCTGTGTTATATACGCTACACTTAGGGCTGCTCCTCCTTTTATGTCGGCATCCACCTTCGTTAATATTGTTGCGTCAATGCCCACGCTTTTATGGAATTCCTCCGCTTGGGATACAGCGTCGTTCCCTGTTAAAGCGTCTACAGTTAAGATGGTCAGATCCGGATTCACTACCCGCTTGATCTTGGCAAGCTCGTTCATTAAGTTTTTATTTGTTTGCATTCTGCCCGCTGTGTCTATTAAGACTGCGTGTATTCCGTGGGCTCTTGCGTGGCTTATCGCGTCGTAGGCAACTGCGGCGGGGTCTGCGCCATACTTATGTTTCACCACTTTTACACCAAGCTTTTTCGCGTGGGTTTCAAGCTGTTCTATAGAGCCCGCCCTGTAAGTGTCGCTACACGCCAGAACCACGGTGTAGCCTTTCTTGTTCAGCAAGCGGGCGACTTTCGCTATTGTCGTGGTTTTTCCCGTGCCATTTATCCCAACAAAAAGGACTACAAAAGGCTCTTTTTTATGTTTCTTCTCTTCAACAATTTTCAGAAAGTTTATCCTCTCTTTTGGCTGCACGACTTCTAGGAGAGCCTCTCGGAGGTTTTGTTCCACAATTCTCCTTTTATCTTCGAGCCTTTTTATTTGCACTCCGTTAAGGCGCTTTTCCAATTCCTCGCATATGTGTTCAGCTACGGGCACGGCAACGTCGTTTTCTATTAGGGTGAGCTTGAATTCTGAAAGGATTGGGCGGAGGTTTTCAGCTTTAAGCTCCGTGGTGGTTATTTTGTTTATTAGGCTGCTTAAACCCGACTTGAGCTTTTCAAACATTCTTAGCTGGTGTCCCCTTCCTCAATGTTGCTACCAGTTTCTCAAAGCGTTCGCGGTCTTCGCTAATTCTGTTTACAACTTGAGAAAGCTGTTGTTGAAGGGAAATTCTGCTTTTTTCCAGTTCTTCAAGTCTTTTCTTGATTATTTCTTTCGCCTCTTGAAGCGTTTTTTCAACGGATACACCGGCTCCTATGCCGACGGTTACTTTGTCAGGTTTTTCCAGCTTTGCTTTTATATACGAGTTTCCGCCTATCGGAATGAGGAGTTCAGCGTTTTCTTTCTCTTTTTCTAACCCCTCCAACGTCATGCTTGCATAGTTTAAGTCCGTTATTACGGCATTTACCATATTTATTCTGGCCTGTATGGCTTCAGCCGTCTCCTCTAGAATGCGTATTTCAACGCTTAGTTTCCGCAGTTCTTCTTCAGCTTTTTCTGTCAATTTAACCTTCTCCGGCTAGAAGCTTCCTTATGATTGGATCTTCGACTTCGCTTGGCGAAATCTCTTCAACCTGGTTTATCTTTATATGGAACCGTTTGACACGATGTTTGCTGCCCAGCTCGGTGTAGACTTTTTCTATGGCATGTTCAGGTTTAACTGCTAACACTTCTTTTTCAAAATGTGTCTTCCAATTTGGTTTTTTAATTTCTCCTATAACCCTAAAAACTTTCACGTCGCTCATTTTCCTCCACTACACCCAGAGCGTGTCCAATTATAAACATTTCTGGACCTGTTGTCAAAGAACCTACAATAGCCGCGTAGGAGTTGCATACGAGCCCTGTTCCCACGTAGGGTATCCCACAGTTTACTGTGCCAACTTCCACTGGCACCTTCAAAACTTCCTCCAGAAGCCTTTTTTCGTCTTCTTTTAGAAGGGGATGAGCCAAAACACCTTTGTTTGTTGCAACCGCTAAAGATCCGACGTAAGGTAATTGTGCTATCTCTCCTGGAACGGCTTCAACGCCAAGGGTGTCTGAAATTTTCCTTATCTCTAGCTGTTTTAACCTTGGGTCGACGATGGCTCCGTAGTTGTTTGCTAAAACCATGTTGCCGTAGGCTGTCTTTTTAGTTTCCATAACGGTTATGTTTCCATCGAAAACCGATTTTATGGCTTCAATTTCTTCCTCTTTCGCGTAGTGAGGGAGCAGAATTCCGTTCGAGTTTGCGCATGCAAGGACACCTGTCAAAATTGAGCCTCCTATGTTTGTGTGGGCTAGTTTGACTTTGAGCCATTCTGCCAGTCTTTCGGCCTTTTTGAGGGGGACAAATTTTGGAACTATAAGCATTTCTTCCGTGGCCAGCAAGTACACACCTATACTTGCACTTCCAAACAGGTCCGTCTGGTAGATTGCCAACTCAGTCTCCTTCGGCTAAATAAACCGTGACGTTTCCATCCTTGTCCTTTACAGCTCTGACGCGGATTTTTCTTGGAGGTTTTTCAATCCCTCTGCTCCAGATTTTCTCGTTCACTTCGTTGCTGATTATGATCTTCTTTTGCTCGGCTTCCTCGTCTTCTTCCCCCTTTCCAGCTTCGAGTTTCATGTGTCTCCTTATAAAGTCCCGTATTATCCTAATAGCCCTTGGTGCTCTTTTGTTGCGTGGGGCTACCCATGCTTTTCCAAGGGGGATCGTGTAAAACCTTTCTTCAACTATTTCCTCTTCTTCCACTTTCTCTCTCGCTGGAAGTTTAACCTCTTCAGCTTCTTTGACGATTTCAGCTTCTTCTGACTCTGGTTTCTCTCCAATTGCCTCTTTTTCGTTTTCTGCTGCATCTTCTACTTCTTTCAGCGTCATGTTTTTTCACCCTAAGCCTTTATCTTTCTGACTCTCCAATGTCTCCTTTTTGGGTGTGTTCTGAATTTACCAGCTGTCTTTGCTATAACCCATGTCGGCACGGCTCTCTTCACTTTTCCCGCTTTCGCCAGCCTCCTTTTTTTTGCGGTGGGCTTGAACCTTGCCATCTTAAATCCTCCTTATTCTAATTTCACGTCTCTGGCTTTGCAGTTGTATCAAAATTTGTTTTAGTTGTTCGTCTGTTAGTGGAATTGGCAGTCTGCCCATTTGGGCCAGCTGAATTAGCTGCAGTTCCAGTTGGGCTGTGAACTCCGGTTTCACCAGCTTAAGGTTTGACAGTCTTTGACGGGCTTCCGGGGTTAAAATGCTCTTTAGTATTGCTTGTTTTTGGAGTTCAAGCTGTTGCTCCATTTGGGCTTTCCGTTGCTCTTCCGCAAGTCTCTGCTGCAAAGCGAGAAGTTTTCTTCGGCGTATTTCTTCAAGCTCCTCCTCAGACATTGCTACTCACTCTTTTGGTATTTCTCCATTTCAGGCATTCTTTTCAATAAATCCTTCATGACCTCCCCGGCTATCTCCTCAAGAATTCTGCGTCCCTCTTTTGTTATTCGTCTCCCTTTATTCTGGTATTTTTCAACTAAGCCCGCTGCTTCAAGCTGTTGGAGTGCCTTCCTTATTATGGCGCCACCAGCTTTAACTGCATGTTCAGGCCTTACGCCGAAGTCCTTTCTTCCACCATACTCGGCGCGAAGTTTTTCTATGCCTATTGGTCCATGAATGTAGATTTTTCTTAGCAGTGAGGCGCATCTAATGTACCACCAGTCAGGGTTATCTGGAGGTCTTTGCACGTGAGCGCCCGTTTTCACCATACTTGCCCATGGCGGGGGTTTAACCTCGTCTATGTTCTCCTTTATGTATTCAGCTAGTCTCTGGATGAATTCTGATGCTGGGACATCGTAGGGTGTTGGCAACCTATGTTTTCCTCGCCTTGTTTCTGCAGTAATTCAACAGCCTAAAATATAAAGGCTTTCACCTTTTAACGGGTTTTCTCCTACGCTTATACAGGATAAATGTGTGACCCCGCACTTCGACCAGCTCTGCTTCTGTGCGCTTAGAGACTTCCGCCGCTATCTCAGCTGCTTTAGCCTCTTTCAAGGCGGCCTTCAAAATCTTAACCTTGACGGTTTCCCTCTTCTCCAACTGTTTCTCGATCTCCTTAATGGTGTCTTCTGAGACTAATCCTTTGCCAATCCAAACTGTCGGTTTTTCGCTGCTGAACTCCCTTTTCAAGCGTCGCCTCATACCAGCCGTCAACTTGCTCACTTGTCCCCTTTCCTCCTTAAGGGGATACGCGTGCATCCACCGCATTTAAGGCATGTGATAGTCACATGTGGTTCCCTTCGTTGTTTAATGCGTACACGGCAGCTGACACCGGGCAGGATAAAGCTTTTGCAGTGATGGCAAATTAGGCGTCTGTATTCGGTCGGAAGACGAACCTTGGCCGCCATAGCCACACGGCGGGCTATGTCCACATAACGCTGAGCAAGCTCTGGGTCTTCTTTATGGGCTTCGATGGCCAAGCGGAAAAGCGTTTGGATACGCTGTTTTGCTATTCGTTTGGCGGC
>Ga0185307_1000469_pt1 | contig 25499 bp, 26 predicted proteins | sample LHCtaG_FD_128010 | JGI IMG/M metagenome (GOLD analysis project Ga0185307, IMG submission 128010) | Hot spring microbial communities from Little Hot Creek, USA to study Microbial Dark Matter (Phase II) - LHC4sed_matched (SPADES... | ecosystem: Environmental > Aquatic > Thermal springs > Hot... | reverse complement strand
ACAATAGTTTTTTATATTTTCATTTAATTTTGTTTAATTTCCTCTCCATGAATCTGGAAGGTACCAATATATTAGAGTTCGGTGAGCCTTCAAAAAGTTGAGGCTATTCTAAGCCTATGGGTAATCCATCTCCACGGATATCAGCATACCCAATCTTCAATCTATCTCTAGCTTCCACAATAGCTGCAACACCCATTCTAGATGGATAATCAACAACTCTATACTTAAACCCTTTAAGCTCACCGAACCTATACCCCCTTTCACAATCAACAATGTCACTTCCAGGCTCCCACCTGAAACGGGGGGTTTCAATAGCCAATTGTGGATTTAAGCCATAATCTACAATGCCATTTACTATCTGGGCGTGAAGGAGAGGTCTGAGATGTCCACCTGAGAGGCCCATAGCCATCCATCTTGAACCATAATTTAAAAGTACTGCTGACAATGTGTGTAGAGGCTTCTTCCTAGGCTCAAGTCTATTAACATGACCATCAAGAAATGTAAATGATGATCCACGGGAATTCAATGTAATATTGTATGTTGGCTCAGTGATATATGAGCCAAAATTATGGAATATGCTTTGAATACATGAGATCAAATATCCTTTATCATCAGCAATAGCAAAGTATGTTGTATCAGCATCCATAGAGGATGCATTGGCAGGACCACTAATGCTACCACTTTTCATGGCTTCTATAAATCCTTCAGAAAGCAATTCATCCACATCTTTATGCATAAACTTTGGGTCCCCAACATACATATCCCTAATAGCATAAGCTTTGATTGCAGCATCCAAAATATTTTGAACTCTCTCCATGGATAACATTGGGATGTTCATGAAATTAACGTATTCAATAAGCTTCAAGATATGCAGTGTAGTTATCCCTTGAGAGTTTGGCGGCATCTCATATACAGACCATCCTCTATACCCCACCTTTATTGGCTTCTGAAATTCACTATGATAATACTTTAGATCCTCCAAATCCATGGTTCCCCCAAGAGATCTAATATAATCAACAATCTTCACAGCAATATCCCCCTCATAAAAGCTTCTAGCATCTTCAGCAATCAACTTCAAAGCTTCAGCCAACCCCTTAAAAGATAAGATATCACCTTCATTTGGGAAAACTTCATCAAGCCTATAAGTAATCCTAGAACCATAATCCTTAATCAATTCACCACCAAGATTACGTAACGCCCTACAAAACCCTCTATGTGCAGGAAACCCTTCACTTACAATCCTTATGGATGGTTGCAGAAGCTTATCCCACTCCATAGAGCCGAAGGCTCTCCACAAACCATGAAGTCCATCAACCATTCCAGGAACAGTAATGGAATGTACACCATGAACTGGCATAGACTTAAAACCCAAACCACACAGATAATCCACAGTTAAAGCCTTAGGGGAATAACCACTACCATTAATGACATGAACATTACCGTTAGGGTCACGTAGAACAGCAAAGAAATCCCCACCCAAACCGGAGAGGTGAGGCAAAACAACACTTAAAGTGAAAGCCGTAGCCACAGCTGCATCCACAGCATTACCTCCAAGTCTCAAAACATTAGCACCAACACTGGAAGCTAATGGACTTTCAGAAGAAACAACACCACGAGTGGAATAGAATGGTGCACGAAGATACATGACACAATAATATGACAAAAACAGTATTTAAACAGTATGTAAACCTCAAAGCAATAAAAGAATTATAGTTTATGGTGGTATCCAAGACATGTGAATTATATGGGAATACTTACTGTTATCCTCAAACCAATAGTAGTAGCAATGCTCTTGATTACCCCAACTATGAACTATAACACGGAGATACGGGGGATTAATCGACTTTCTAACCGCAGATATACTTGCACCAAAACTAATAGTCTTACCACTAGAGAAGCTGAAGCCAAAGGATACGGAAGTCCACTCCCAATAACTCTCATCACCAACTTCAAATTCAATGTTAACATCAGGAGTATCTTCAGCGATAACATTGTATCCTGATGGAGGCTTACCTCCACATTCACTACAACTCACTTGATCACCAGCTTTTATATCATCCAGATCAACAGGAGTCATTATGTAATATTCATAATCAACATGCTCTCCATCTAAGCCAACAAAGTTTGAATCATACCACCTCTCACACTTATATCCCACATGCGCTAAAACTTCAACTGCTCCAAAATTAATTTGAGTGACATAATCCCCTTTACTTGATTCAACAGGAGCCTTCCCAGAATCATACCATCCAGTATCAGTTACTTCCAGTAGTGCATAGCAAGGTGCATATATATCCCACCACTTATATGTTAAGTCTCTACTGTGATGTGAGAAGTACATGTGAGTTTCCGTGGTAATGACCCATCTTGCTTCTACGCCATTTATGGAGTGACATTCACCACATTTAACATAAGCATACTGTAATTGTTGACTAACCTCGTATGCATCTGGTGGGCAACCGCTTTGCAGAGTTGCCATTGAGCCCTTACTGCATGAGGAGGGTGTAATAGATGCAGGCTCTCTCTTGTGTAATGGGACTGTAACTTCAACGCTCTTTATTGGCTGATCCGGCTCTATTACAACATATACGCCCCCAGAATAGTTTTCGGTTGCCACGTGAACGTATAGTTCAACAAGCTTGTATATTGTTTTGCCCGTAGCAGTAGACTTTATGGGTATCCTATTTACTTTAATGATGTATGCGCCTGGCTTAACAAACTTATCATATATTATCCTATCAGATAAACCACTATACTTATGCTCGCTTCCAGTGAAGTTGTGTATGGCGATGAACCATACAGTATCTTGAACTGGAGTTCCGTTGATTACTGGTTTTATGTTTAGTTTTATGAACCCTGTGAGTTTACCTTGAATTAAATCCAATAGTAATTGTTCGGCAAGTAATGTGTCTTCAATTGGGGTTCTCAAAATAATTGCAGGTGTTATGGGTATTGCAATCAAAGCCACTAATATTATACTTACAAATATGATTCGATTCCTATACATAACCCATATCACCTACACTACCAATAAATTTTCAGAAAACAAATTATATATATACCGCTGAAGATGAGAAGTGAAAACATTTTCACCAAATTAAAATTGATGTATCAGCATAATTACTTTCCTAAAGCTCTTAACTTCGTCCCCTCGATAAGTAAGCAATGTAGTATGAGTGGATAGAGTTAAATTTGAGTTTATGGTAAGTGTAAGCGAGATGAAGGTTGCAATAGTATATTATAGTAAGACTGGGAATACGAGGAAGATCGCTGAAAGGGTGAAGTCTGAAATTTCCAAACTAAATGTTGATGTGGATTGTTTTGAAATTAGGAGTAAACAAGAGTATTCAAATAAAATGTTACATTTAAATCCGAGGCTAATTTACGATGTGATGTTTAAAGAGGGAGTTGAAATATGTGGAGATGAAGGATTCAACCCAAATAAGTATAATCTGGTATTGATAGGTTCACCCATATGGTATAATAGGGTTGCACCAGCCATAAAAACCTTCATAAAAAGATATGCTGGGAAAATTGAGGCTCCAATAGCATGTTTCACAACATCAAAACTAAACATCAACTATTCAGCTAACTTTAAGAAACAACTTGAAACCTTGGGGTATAGGGTTATTGCCAATAAAACAGTAGTCATTGAGAGTGAAGAGTCGGCGATTAAAGAGTTAATTGAGGAATTGAAAACGATTTTAAGGTGAGAACATAGATATTGATTTTGATGTGAAATGTATTGGTTATTAGAGGAAGTCACGTGGGAGGAAGCTAAGGAGATAATTGCAAAAGCTGATTACATAATACTCCCCACAGGAAGCTTTGAGCAACATGGTTTACACTTGCCATTAAGTGTGGATAATATAAGAGCTGAGAATCTCGTTATGGAAGTATTGAGGAAGGCGGATAAGTATAATTTGAAACTCGCTAAACTACCAACACTACCATATGGATGCTCAGAACATCACATGCACTTTCCAGGAACAGTTACGTTGGAGTTGGATACATACATAAAGGTTATAACGGATATAGGTGTGAGCATGCATAGGCATGGAGCTAAGAGATTTCTAATAATGAACTTCCATGGTGGAAACATACAACCACTAAATATCGCTATACAGTTAATTAGGACTAAGACTGGAATGAAGACATACCTCATACATTGGACACAATATGCGAGGGATCTAATTGAGCAGTGGGCTAAACCTGGATGGGGACATGCATGTGAACATGAAACAAGCATGATAATGTATTATAGACCGGAACTAGTTAGGAAGGAAAAGATTATTAAACCAAAAGTGAAGGCTACTGCGCCAATAACTGAATTCAGATATTTTGATGAAATAACAGATACTGGTGGGATAGGAGACCCAACAATCTCAAAACCGGAATATGCAGAAAGGATAATTGGGGAAGTAAGCGAGAGAATACTAAGAGTGTTAAGTGAAGCATTAAAAATGGAGTGAAAAGCAAACCATATCAACTTAAACCTTTTTTGAGGTATCCACTAAGCTTCAAGAATAAAGTCAATGCAATGCAATAAAGCATGAAAGCCGCAGGGAAAATCACATTAAGACCATAAATGGATATGAAGAAAGATAATAATACTGGCATAAATACTCCAACTAAATTCATCGGTATAAATTCTAAGCTGTACGCAGTCCCCCTATATTCAGGGTTAACCAGTCTGGCAACTATGGAACTCGTGACCGGCATACTCATACTACTAGAAAACCCATAAATCAAGTACATTAAGACCACTATGGAATTTATTGGGGATAAAGAAATTCCAGCAACTGAGAATACGAGGAGTATCAATACAAGCATATATGAGTACCTAACACCAAGCTTATCACACACGATTCCACCAGCAAGATTACTAATTAAACCCATGAGGGGGCTAAGACCAAAAACTATACTTGCCAGTGCAGGATCAAAACCTCTCTCATAGGTGAAGTAGCTTGTTATATAAGTGGAAATAGAGGATCCAGCAGCACTTGTGAAAAGCAGTATTATGAGGAAAAGTAGGAATGCTCCACCTAAAACCTCTCGTAAAGAGCCACTTGACTTTCCATGAGGATACCCATCACTCTTAACAACATTCCTTCTAATGTTAATTTTGGAACGAAAACGTAAGTCTACATATATTGAGACAACTACTGAAATCAGTATTGGCACTACCCATACCAAGTAAGCATACTTCCAACCAAAAAGGTTAAGTACAATACCTAATGTCAATGGACCTAAAGCTACACCCAAAGTTCCACTTGCACCATGAAAACCCATCCCTCTACCAAGAAAACTTTGAGGCAAAATATTGGCTGCAACACTCAATGCAGGTGGATGATAAAGTGTAGAAGCTATTGAAGTTAAGGAAAATGCTAAAACAATCAGTTCTATGGAATCAGTAAGCAGTATTATGATTCCAGAAACTAGAACTAGAAATAAGCTTATGGAGATAAGTTTTGTGGCACCAAATCTATCTGCAATTAAACCGCTGGGAACCGAAAAGAGGAGGGAGGATAAACGTGGAATTGAAACTATCAAACTAATCATGAAGAAGGATAACTCATATTCATTGCGTAAAATTGGGAGGAGGGCGAGGGGGAGTTCTGTATAAACATGGAGAAGAGTATGGGAAAAGCATAGAAAAGCCAATTTAAATCTGAAGTTACTCAAACCGCACCACCAATCTTCAACAAAACTTTATTCAAATTGAATGTATAGGGTTAAAAGCTTATCGAAGACATCATAGGCTCATATGACCTCAAATTCCAAGGGTTCACCCTTAGCATCAAAAACAGCAACATCACTAATACTAGCATATGGATATGCAATTATAACCATAATGAAACCATACATGTGATTATAATCATCAATTGATGGTTTCAAAACCCCGGAAGGGTGAGAATGCATGGTACCAATAATCTTGAAATCTATGGGTATAGTGTATGGGTTGAACGCTGCGAATCCCTCCCCAAGAATTGTTGATGTGGGAAGGAGGAAATCTTCCACCAGAACCCCATCCCTAAACCTTCTACCCCTAATTACTAGGAAAATCTCCCTGGGATGCATATCCCTAGCATAAGCTAAAAGAGAGAGCAAAGTATCCATATCAAAATACAATTTCAACACTACCACCATAATTGATCAAGGACATCCATGATATTATGTGAAAAATAAGGGGGAATTGAAGATTTAAACCTATTTATCACATGAAAGAAAATTTAATGTAAATTACATAAAATACTAATGTTGGGTGATTCACAATTGAATGGTAAAAGAGCTTCAACAATGATAATGATCATAATGATTTTAGGGTTACTAAGCATTCCAAACATCAATGTTAATGGACAAACACTCATATACTACGCAGATAAAATGAAGTTTCCAACACATGGAGTTCCAGAACCAGTTTTAGATGGTGGAATATTCAATGTAACTATTAAAATGGATTCAAATGTAAAATGGGTTAGAGCTGAAGTATATAATGAAACCCATAGATTAATCGCAGAAATGGTAAAAGCTGTTTACAATTCAAAAAGTGAAATTTGGCAATTGAGTTTCAAACTCCCAAAAGGTTTTGCTGAAGGAGCATACGATCTAGACGTAATTTATGAGGAAGGGAAATTATCACAGCCAAGATGCCTATGGATAATGCCAAAATGGCCTGAAAAGCTAGATATACTGGTATGTGGAGATGTTAAACCTGAAGGGCTTCCATACCTTTGGGAAATGGTTTACGAAGCGAACATAATAAACCCAGACGTAATAATATTCCTAGGAGACTTAGTGAATGTTCCAATGATTTTAAGCCAATGGATCAAATTCCTAGAACCATACATGCTATTTAAAGACCCAGTATATGTTACAGCTGGAAATCATGAATATGGAGATATAGGTAACGCCATTGAATATGAAAGAATAGTGGGTCCATTAAATTACACTGTTACTGTAGGGAAATTCCTACTTGTAAGTTTAGACACGGACCTGGATGGATGGATAAGAATGGAGAGATTACAATGGCTTGAAAATGTGCTCAAAGCAAACATTGATAAAACTAAGATCATATTCTTCCACTTCCCACTCTTCACTGAGAAACTTAAGGAGTGGGGTGTAGGATACATAAACATTACATCATGGACGGATATAGACAAGTACATAGCTAAAGGATATCTCTATGGAGACCCATCAGGTTACCTATCATGGAAGGGACATCCCAACGAAGCAAGAGAACTCTTCAGGTTAATAGTGGAATATGATGTTAGACTAATATTATCAGAGCACATACACTCAGACTTAAACGTCATAGTATACAATGAAGCCACTGGAAAGAAGCATTACTTCATAACCCCAGCAGCACTAGCCTACGATATACCAAACTACGATATAAGAGGATTCAAATTGGTAAGGATATACTCCAATGGGACAATAGATGAAAGCACACTATACAATCCTGGAACTGGGCTATTCAAATACCCAAATTCAATACCAATAGACTCGGGAACCACAATATCATATAGACCGAAAACACCATATAGACTTGGATTCCTAGAATACTACTACACACCATCAAACAATGGATCATCACATGTAGTATCACTCACCATAATAAATGATTTGAACATAACAATAGAAAATCCAAGAATCATATTCAGAGTTCCAGCAGATAGACCCATATCAGATTACAATTGGCATCCATACAAACCTCAATTCAAGTATACTGAAAAGGATGGAGTATATTACATAATCCCCACAAACATAACAATACCAGCTAAAAGTAGAATATACTTCACAATTGAATGCATAAAAGATGAAGACACACCTCAAGTGAAATTTGTGAATCCACCACAAAACATTGAGAAGAATAAATGGGTGAAAGTCACTGTGGAAGCTTATGATGGAGGGTGGGGCGTGAAGAAGGTGGAAGTAAAATACAATGCTACTGGAAGCCAATGGACCCTTGCACCAATAATGGATTTAGTTAAAGCTGAAGGCGGAAAGGTAGTGTATGATGTATGGATACAACCAATACCAGTAGATCAAATAATGATGTTAAAAACTATAGTTGAAGACTTCTCCGGTAAGACTTATGAAACATCCATAAACATTGTGGTTGGCCAACCTAAACCAAAATACACATTAAAAATAATGTCAACACCAGTAGAGGGAGTTACAATACAGATAAATGGGACAAGTGTAACCACACCATACATAGCCACACTAGAACAAGCAAAATATACGATAACAATTCCACAAGAAATTACAATAGCTGGAAAACAGTATAAGTTTGATAGGTGGAGTGATGGGTCAACCCAAATCACAAGAACAATAACATTAAATCAAGATCAAACATTAACCATAAACTACGTGGTAATTGAACAGCAACCATTAATGGGTCCAACAACCATCATAACAATCTCAATAGCCATAGTAGCAATGATAATAGTTGCCATAGCAATTGCTAGAAGACGGAGAATTTAACACATACTTACCCTATAAATTATATTTTTAATTTATACAATCAAACTGTAAAATTATGTTTTGGAAAATAATACGTGGAAACTTAGATCATAGACTTAAACTTCATTTAAAAACAAATTGATATCACATACGCTGTTCCCTTTAGTGAACACATTTTTAGTTTATGATTAAATAGAAGGCACTTCTAATGATTCACGATTTAGCGTATTAATTAAAGGAAGCTGGAGAAATATCAAATCAATAAGTTTAATCTCATATTTAAAGCGAACTCTTCCCAAACTTTTTGGCAACATTAACTATTCGCTTCAATTTTTCAATTGAAACTCTATAAGCATCTTCAGGATTTTTGAAGTACCCAAGTAAACCGCGAAATCCACAATCAGGCTTCACCATTATAAGCCTATTACCAAATCTTTCAATACCACTAGTGATCAGTTTAGAAATATCATTTTCAAATTCTATGCTGGGATTTTTAGAGGATACACAGCCAAAGGATATGAACTTATCATATCTCTCCAGTTCATTGAAACTGTAAACTTCAATATTCCTTGGAATATCCTTGAACTCATGATCTAAAATCTTAACATATCTAGTGTTAAGCAAAACATCTTTGAGTATTGGAGGAATTAAACCACAAACATGAACTCCAGCGAAACCTATGCCACTCAAAACTGTATCGAATACATTGATAATATCCTCAACAGTATAACCAAACAGTATTTTATTTGATCCAACAATAACTGAGAGTATCGGCTCATCAACTACAATAAACTTGAATCCAAGTTCATTGTGAAGATATTCAACATACCGCCTAACTAAGTTCACCATGTATTGGAGGACGAAACTCCTCCTACTAAGCATTGAAGAGAATATATCCCTTCTCTCAGGGGTAAGTTGTATTTGAGATGCCAATGTGAATGGACCTGTCACACACCCCCTAACACCCTCTAAAAGCGGCTTCTCAACCCTAACAATCTCAGCAACCAATTCAGCCTCCAAAATTCTAGGTTTAGGCAATGTTAAATTATAATAATCGGGGATAGATTTACTCAATAAGAAAATACCGTTAAATTCACTAATCAAGCCAATCTCAACTAATGGATTTAGAAATATAGATATGAAGTCGCGGAGTTGAGGATATGGAGGATAATCAATACCAATCGCTATGAGATCACGGAAAACTTTCACAACATTTTCATCACTAGGGGGGAGAGGAAAACTTCCAACATGACTCGTATACATGTAAATATAATTCCCAATGAAACTAAATTAATTTAACTATTCAGTACATTACAAATTCCAAAGGAGAGTAAACGTTAAAAATTATTAGAAAGCTGAAATAAACTATTCAATTGTGAGTAGAATCAGAATACTCATAACACATAATTTAAGGCTACCAAACATTATGATATCAAATGAAATTGTAAATTCAAATGATTACGATACACTTTTCTTAAACCTATATGAGGAGCTTGAACCACATGTAAAAGAACTATCTCAAGGAAAGATTGCATACGAAGATTTCGCCAAGAGAATTTCAAATAGTAGAATAGCACTACAACCAGTAAATAGTTGGCTATACCCATTGGAACCCATAATTAGAGCTATAAGGAAGATAGGTAGGAGGGGGATTAATGTATACTGTTACAAGGACTACAAATATGAAAAGAGGATACATGAAATAACCACAGAGATAACTATACTAACAGCAAAAAGCAAAATATTTGGAAAGATAAATGTAGAGGAATGGAAAAGGAAGATTAAAGAAAGAGCTTTAATAGTGGATGAAGCATTGAAAGTTGAAGCACGCAAAATACATGCAAAATCTATGGGTTTAAGTATATGCATATCAAATCCATCTGGATATAGACTTGGTGAAATCCTATCGAGAATGGGTAATGAAGTTCAAGTGGAGGAAGCTATGGGATGCTATTACCCAACACCCTTAGAGGAAATGGAAATTAAACTTAGAAGTATGGAGTTAAGTGATGATGAAATCAAGAAGTACGTAAAGGAACATTTAGAATATGTGGAGAAATACGTTTTAACCAGTGAAAATATTGATCAAGCATATTATAAATGGTTATATGATAAACACCCTGAACTTAGAGATGCTATAAGCTTATATGAAATTGAAATTCTAAAAAATCTCAAGAAGTAGATGTGAATTTAGAGTATCCTCCAATAATAGGTATCTTCTCTCCACATCTTGGACATGTATTGTCTGGATTCAAATTGTATTCAATTATGGAGAATATGTATCGTTTAATCAGAAGTCTTGAGCATTTTGGGCAGTATGTATTCTCCTTATCATGGCCTGGAACATTCCCAATATAAACGTAATTTAAACCCTCATCATGACCAATCTCCCAAGCCTTCTCCAAAATCTCCACAGGAGTCCTCTTAGGATATAAATTGTATTCCAAAGCTTTATATGCAGGATAGTATTGCGTGACATGCCAAGGAGTATTTTCACCCAAATCCCTCTTAATCCTACTGGCAATCCCCCTTAAGCAATCCTCATCATCATTAACTCCAGGTATAATTAAAGTTGTAATTTCAACGTGAACCCCATGCTTCTTAAACGCTATACAATTCCTCCAAACCTTTTCAACATCAGCTCCACAATACCTCCACACAGCTTCAGCATCACCCTTAACATCAACGTTAACGGCATCTAAACCTGCATCGCAAAGCATTTGGAGAGCCTCAAGAGTCATATAACCATTAGTTATAAAGGTATTGTAATATCCATGAAGTTTAGCCAACTTAAATACATCCACAGAATATTCTAGGAATAGTGTTGGCTCATTAAATGACATACTAGTCCCAATACAACCATACTCCCCAACCATATTCACAAACTCTTTTGGGGAAATGTAGTTACTCCACCTTAAATCTGGTGGATACTTGCTTATCATGTAGTTTTGACACCATGGACATGTGAAATTGCAAGACCAGCTACCAATGGTTAAAGCATAGCTTCCAGGATAGAAGTGGAATAGAGGTTTCTTCTCAATGGGATTAGCACTTATCGAGGATATATTCCCATAAACCAATGTATATAATTTCCCATCAATATTCACTCTAGTTTTACAGAAACCAGTATCCCCAGGTTTAATTATGCATAGCCTCTCACAATTCCTACATTGCACATTCCCATCAAGCCTATCATACAATAATGCCTCTCTAACACATGGATTACCCAGTATCTTCAAAGTTTACACCTTAAACTTCTCAGCTAACTTCATAAGGTTATCAAGCAAGATATCCTCATTATTTGGAGTTTTAATAAATAATGGTATATTCTTCCTCTTAGTGGCTTTATGTGATATGAAAAGCCATTCTCCAGTATCAAGCTGTGCAGTTTTGTCAAGTATCTCAGGGCTTACCCCAGAAGCATCTGCAATCACATGTCTATCATAACTTCTGGGAAGTGTCCCAGCATAATAGCTGTGCAATTGTTGTATTGCATTAACATTTAATCTAGCAACTCTCTGTGTACTTATCCACCCATGAATCCTATACTTCCTACCCTGCCTCAAAAGCCTCTCCACATCCAGATTAGATTGAAATGTTAAATCCTCCTTCCTAACATCATCTGGAATGAATTCTTGAGCTTCATCTAAAACCACAAGTATCCTTGGACCACCAAACCTCCTCTTCCTCAAAACGAATAATGCACCAATGAATTTCGATGTGAAATCCCTAGCTTGGAGTGGGTCTGGAATGTATGCCACCATAAGCCTATTACCACCACCCATAATGAGTTCAGCAACATCCCAAGGGGATAAGCCACTCTCAATATGCTCTTCATACTCTACATTAACCAATTTATCCCTAAAAATCTCTAAAACCCCATTAAATTTAGTCCTAGATCTACCACTCTCCAACCTAGCTAAAACATCATTGATTAAGTTTAGTATACTTCTCCTAACATCTCTATACTCATCTTTAGTTGCAATTTCATGTATTGTAATTTCATGTGGAAGTTTACTTGCAATAGCATTCAACCTATAATATAATTCTGATGCAAGGATTTTTGTAAGCTGATTCTGATCATCCCTCAACTCATCTATTAAGCTAATCATGTAACTTAACTTATCACTCTCACGCCCCTCCAAATCAACTTTGCAAATCCTATTTCCACCAACCAAATTTAATAGATGATACTCTAAAGCTTCCCTCAACCCGCTATTCCCAACAATTTTATCCTCTAAACTTTCAGGGATAACCTGAGATGCAAAGAAAGATTCCAGTATATCATCACTACTAAGAAAGTCTTCGGTAGACAATATCATACCATAATTGATGATTTCATCTAGGAGGTTAATGCTATATTCCCCAGCAACATCAATTATGAATATAGATGTGTTTGGGAGATTATGTAAAACATTCCTAACAATAATAGAAGTCAAATTGGATTTACCACAACCAGTAAATCCGAAAACACCACCATGAAACTTGACCAAGTTTAATATGTCTATCTTCAATTTATGTTGAAAACCAATTATCTCACCAATTTCAACCCCCTTCTCAACGTTAACAAGCTTATCAATAGCCCAAGAGGATAATAGATGAGCCTTAGCTCCAACAAGTGGCATCATATTTGGATCATATTGAAAGTTAATTGAGCCACTGGAAACATCCATAACATACCCAGTATATACAGCTCCAATATCAACCCAAGTATCCTCTGAATCACCCCACATGGAATATATCTTCACTAAGAAATCATTCCTCAAAGCTTTAGGCATACTCACATCCATGGAGAGTTCTTGAATATGCAGAGGTCTAACGCTAAAAGTTTCATAAATCAGATATTTCAATTCATCTTCAGTAGGTCTCTCCACAGCTATGAAAGATGGTTTTGAAAGTCTATCAAGAACGGCCAGATTAAATGAAGCTTCAAAAATACCAATAATACTCTTTAAAACTATCTTCCCCTCTTCATAAGATGTCTTTATGGATGTTTCACGGAGCCTAGCGTTAAATGCACCATTAATATCATCAAACCATGGAGTATCTTTACCCATGAGGTAAGCCCAAATAATACTCAGTAACAAATGTATAATAATATTTTTACGTTACAATAGACTCAATATCGAATTCTGAAATCCCTAAACTCACCCTTATACTCTTCCCAGAAAACTTCAACATCATCAACCCTAGCTAGTGGAGGACCTTCACGAGCCCACTCCAAAACCCGCATAACAGCATCTTCACGTCCTTCAAGAACAGCTTCAACCCTACCATCAGGGAGATTCCTAACCCAACCAGTAACACCATACCTAGAAGCCACATTACGCATATTAGATCTGAAGAAAACCCCTTGAACCCTCCCAGAAATGAATATATGTGCTCTAACCATCCTACCAGAAGACAATTAAACCACCAACATTCAAATATAATAGAACGTGGAGATAAAGGTAACTTATATGGGAATACAGAATCTACAAACATAATGAGTGGCGATCAAAATGGGGGAAAACTATGAAATCACACGACTAAGAAACTCACTAAACCAGATCATAAAGATATTTGAGAATAGAGTTAGAGAGATGAGTACAATACCATACTACAAGGATTTCATAAGAGAATATAGAAATGAAAAGCTATATGAGAATTTTAAAGAATTCTTCGGAGAAGGGGACTTCAAAATCATAGGTATAGATGGATCATTAACTCAAGAAAGGAGAATGGAGATGCTAATATTCTACGTATGTGCAGTGGGATTCTATGGCTATATGACCATTAGAAAACATGAAATAAAATTAGATGTGAGCAGAGCAAAAGAAGAGGAAGCCATAAGCATATCAACAAGCATACCACTATGGATGGAAGATATACCAAACATAGACCCAGAATTTGAATACGCCCCAGACGACTTTGAAATGATGAAAACCATAGATAGCATACCATACGCATTAATGACCATGAGCGAACTGAAACTAGCCAACGATCAAATAAACTCAGAAGAAGTAAAAGTCATAATACTTGATAGAATGCTATCTGGAACTTATGGTCCAGCTTCAAGAGACTTTAGAAATCTACTGAAAAGAGGGAAATCGATCATATCCAGAATAAGTACATCAAGAGGTAATCCAAGCATGCTAGACATAAACTTAGCTGGATATATGGGTCCAGGAAGCATACACATACCATTCAGAGATCCATACACAGCTTACGCAGCAATAAAAAAGCTAATTGAAGAAATAACTTTAGGTGAAAATAGATTTAGAAAGAGAGATCTACCAAAAATATTGAATGTAAAGGAGGAAATTGCAAAAGAAGCTTTAAGAGATATGATACAATTGAACATGAAATATAATGGCGAATTAATGGTAGATGAAGGAGAATACATCACAATAAACCCAAACGTGAAGGGATACTGGGATAGAGTCTGGCAAGCTACAGAAACCATCCTGAAAAGGATATATGAAGAGAAAAGTGAACACCCACTAATATTTAACGAAGAAGACTGGATAACAACACTAGATCTAAACACAATAAACTTATACATAATATACTCTATAATGGATAAAGCAGTAAAAACAAACAAACTAATTATAGGAATAGTTAAGGATACAAATGCAACAGACCTCATGAGATCAACAATACCATACATCCTAAACATGAGAAATATCGAACAGAAAGGTATCCCAAGATTTAGAAGTGATAAAGCATTACTGTCACTAATAAGCTCAGTAAACTATTCGAAGATCAATGTTCCATGGAGAACAATAGAATACGATTCCACAATGACAACAATAATACAAGAACAAATCAATGGGGGAACAAGATTCAAAGCTGCAAGAGAAATCATTGGGAGAGAGCAATTCACATTGAAAGGGTACTTCCAATTAAGAGCATTAACGGAAGATCCATCCATAAGGAGCAACGTATTCTCATACGATAGACCAGTATACCCAAAATACGACTTAAAAATGAAGAAGGAACTTAAATGCATACAATTCGACAAAGAGATAATCATAGAACCAATAATAGAGTTAGGGGATAACGAAAACATAATTGGAGACATAATACTACACATACTATCCAAATCAGATAACCCACATCTACTCGAGGAAATTGGTCACAACCACCTACTATTCTTAGCAGATAAACTTGCTAAAATAATGAGTAAAAGAGCATCAAAAGTGATAGATGGATTGACAAGCCTAGATCTAATGGCTACAACAAAGAAGTATAAAGCATACTTCATAGCCAGAAGATTTAGAGACATAAGAAGTGAAATAGAACATATAAGGGAAGTTAAAGCGAAACAAATGTAAAATGGACGATGAATATGCTATACATACTACACACCACAGGACAATGCAACTTAAACTGCAAATACTGTGGTGGAAGCTTCCCACAAAAACTAGTACCATGGAAAATTGAGTACAGCATAGAAGACTTGAAAAACTTCATAGAAGGAGACCCTGAACCAATAATAGCATTCTACGGTGGAGAACCATTATTAAATGCGAAATTCATAAGGAACGTGATGGATGAAATAAGAGATGCAAAATACGTTATACAAACAAACGCCACACTAATCGAAAACCTCGAGAAAGAGTACTGGCTCAAATTCAATGCAATCCTACTATCAATAGATGGAAGAAAGAAGATAACAGACTATTATAGGGGGAGAGGGGTATACGATAAGGTTATAGAAGCAGCTAAAAAGCTTAGAAGAATAGGATATAATGGAGATTTAATAGCCAGAATGACTGTATCGGAGAAATCCAAGATATACGCTGAAGTAAAACATTTAGAATCACTAAAACTATTCGATCACATACATTGGCAATTAAATGTCGTGTGGAGTGAAAGGTGGAGAGATTTCAATGAATGGTGTAAGAATAGCTATATGCCAGGATTCAAAATGCTTGTGGAAGAATGGTTGAGAAACGCTGAAATGGGGGATGTAATTGGAATAGCACCAATACTGGGAATATTGAAAGTGGAGATCACAGGGAAAAATATGGAAAGTCCACCATGCGGTTCGGGGAAAACCTCAATAAGCATATGTAGCAATGGAAAAATATACGCATGCCCAATAGCCGTAGACTCAAAATGGGCTGAAATTGGAAACATATACAACTATGATTGGAAGACTGTAAGGAGGATATCTATACGGGATCCATGCATAAAATGCCAATACTACAAGTATTGCGGTGGAAGATGCCTATATGCATACATGGAAAAGCTATGGGGTGAGGAGGGGTTTAAAAGCATATGCAAAATAACTAAGAAAACAGTAAGGGAAGTGGTAAAGATTGCAAGAAGAGTTATTGAGCTAATAGAGAAGGGAATAATAAGGGAGGAGGAAGTAGTATACCCGAAGTTCAATAATACAATAGAAATAATACCATAAAACAATTATTCAAGGACTATCATTGTTAAAGTAGATTTAACATTTGGTGTACGCCTAATCTTCATGGAAATAATGTTCTTCAACTCCTCAATACCCTCAGCTTCAATTTTAACCACAATATCATATACACCATAAATCACGTAAACCTCTTTAACACCATCAATATTCAAAAGTGCATCACGAACTTCAAGTTCACTGCCAGTCTCAACATTGATGAAGACAAAGGCCATAGAAGGCAAGATAAACCCCAACAAAATTTATAGAACATACTTTTAAATGTTTACCCAAACAATAAAATGGGAAAAAAATGGGTTAAATTTAGTTGGATGCTGGAGCTACTGAAGTTGCCGAAACCCTCTTCTTACGATAATCAGAATATATTATGTATAGTAGCCCTAAGCAACATAAAGCCGTCATTATTGGCGCGTAAGCACCTGCCTCAGGAGTTCCAATACCGCTGGCAGACCATGGGAAATACTTACTGCCAAGAAGCAATTCAAACCTCTGTATAAGTAGAGACTCCCTACCCATAACTGTATTAGCGAAACTTGCACCCAAAGCTCCAAGAATAAACCATCTAGCAACCTTATTAGCGGATCTCAACGGCCCACGCATCTCCACTGTGAATATGAAGAAGAATATCGATACAAAAGTTCCTATGAACAGTACAAACCTATTGAAGGTTGTAAATAAATCCACTGTGAAAAGCGGGTCTTTAATGGCAGCATTAATCTGAGCTACAAAATCCGACCTAACAGTACCCCTCAACATAGTGCCAGTACCATAACCTATACCTATAGCTATTGGAATCCTATAAAGCCAGAAGTACTTCCTAGAGAAGAAGAAGTAGTAGCATAATCCTATTAGAGCCCATGGAATTACAAAATCCCATCTACCGCGGTAAACCACTGGATTGTATAGGTAGTTTTGGAAATACCACAAGTCTACTGCAACACCATAACCAACACTTAAAGCCACGTATAAGTGTTCAACAAATCTGAATAGTGGGTTCTCCCTATACAGGTATGAGAGGCATCCAAAACTTATGAATACAGCAGTCCAAACGAATAATATATCAAGAGCTGTAACCATACCCCTCACCTCCCACCACGAGCCTTCTTAGCAAAGTAGCTTAAGTTTCCAAGGATAATACCCAACACCAGTAGATAGTGAACTGCAGATTGAGCATTCATTGCCTGTGGGGCGCCGCTCAATCCAAGTTCACCAAGTAATATTTCATATTCCGCTGCACCCCTAAGACTGTTTATAAGACCAATATAGCCTATATCCCCCTTCTTACCAGCATCATAGTATGGTAGATACCCTGGAACCGATACTCCAGGTAGACCCACTGCGAAAACCAGTGCAGGTGGAGGCTTCTTCGTAGCCCAGTACTGTAGATATGTCCCGGGGCCGGGAGCTCCCGCTGCAAAAGATATAACCATACTGGCATACTTTATCCCATTAAACTTCTGAACAAGTGGAAGTGTGGTTATTGGGTTCCCATAGTAGTCTTGAGTCACAGCTCCAGTAATGGTATCGAATATCCTAATGATTAGAGCTGTGGTTGCCAGATAACCTAAATTCACCACGTGCTTACCATACTCCTTAGTAATCAATCGTGTTGGGTTTTCAGGGTCTAATCCTGTGTGATCAATACTCTTCCAAATTTCATCAGCCATTACAGGACCATCACTCCACATACCTAGAATATAAATGTATACAGGCCTCTTCACAACATGTCTAAACACCAGTATAGCTTGCGGATGAATCTCGGCATGTGCACCACCATAATCAAAGGACAATACAACTAAAGAGCCTGGTGGAAGCCTCTCTATATAATCAAACATATCCTTCGTATATTGAGTTATGCTGAGTGGCGAGGGAGCCACCACAGCCACTGGAATCGCTATACAAAGTGCAGTTAATAAGTATAGCCATCTCGGGTCTAAAGTCTCAAAAAACTCATACCAAGGCTTACCCATCCTACTCACCTCCAGCAAGGGTTGGTCTACGTTCATACGCAAATATCACCCTAACACCATAAGCCATAGCACCTATAGCTGTACATAGGGTTACTGCACGCATAGCAGAGGTATTCCAGTAATCCATAATCCAAGCTCTAATAGGATCGAAGAATGGGAATAATGCTGAATTTATAGGTGCATTCCCCATTAAAACGATGAAACCAGATATCAATAGTATTGCCGCATCAACGTTCCTAGCTCTGAAAGCACGGTAACCAGCGGAAATTATGAAGAATCCAAGTAATGCAAACATCATACTGCTAGCAACACTACTCACACACCAATAGAAGTAGTTCCAAATTACACTTGTGTTATCATAAATCCATTTGGGTACAATAGCCCCCTTTGGATCCAATGCATATCTGCCGCCAAGAACACTAATTATTGCCATGAATGGAAGCATAACTAGAACCACCAAGCTATATTGCCAATAGGGGCGTTTACGCGAAACATTCCTATAATGGATTCTGTAAACATTTATAGCGCCAATTCCAATAGCCATAGCGCCCATAGCATTGAAGTAATCTAACATTGTGGACTCAAGGTAGCTTGACAAGCTAAACGTTCCAACTCTAATGTCAATGTACCATTCAAAAACGTATAGTATGCCGAAGACAAATGCAAGTATTAATGGTATTGATCTCTTGTAATCAAGCAATAATGAACGGAAGCCCACATCCATCACCTCACTTAGCAAGTAAATCCAACAAGAATTTACTCCCAGCAGTTATCAGTACAATGCCTACGATCAGCAGTACGAAGGATATGTATTTCCCAAGGTCATGTGCAAAAAGCACTCCAATAATCTTTGGATCCCTGGTTACATATGCAGCTGCAGCGTAAAGTTCTTCTCCAAGCAAAACGTAATCGCATGCTGCCACGAAGAAGGGTAATTGCACAGTGCTAGTTGTGCCGGCAACTTGTATAGCTCCAATGTTGAATCCAGCTTCAGCAAGCTCTAATGATTCAGCATAGAAGTATCCTAGGAAGAAGTTTGCTGCAGGCCTCTCTCTCTGGAATATACCTAAACATCCTTGAGCATATGCAAATTGCGCACTTGCAATGAATCTTACGAATTCAGGCTGATACATGTCAGCCTTACCCTCCATTGCATAAGCTTGCTTAACAATACCCTCAGCAGCCATGTAAACAGTATAATACCTATTTGCTACAATTATTGGAACACCATATCTAGCAGTCTTTCTTGCAATATCACCTAAAATTGATAATGCAGCAAGAGTCTCCAAGGCACCAATACCACTCATCCCCGGTGAGAAGAATACTGGTCTACCCATTTCAGTGGCTCTTCCAATGGCTTCATCTATAGCCTCCACGGCTGGAATCTTCCTAACCTTAACCTTTTCAGGTCTCCTCTTAGAAAACTCTAAAGCGAATATTGTTAGTATTCCGAAGATTAGTAGTAGGACTCCCTGCGCCATCCTACCAGAAATCACTCGAAACTCTATTTGAGCCAAATCTAGTGGTATCATGTATACCACATCCAAATGATTTCTTCCAAAAAAAGGAGAAGTCAAAATAATTTTGTGTATGGAAAGTATATAAGTTTTACGATAAAAATGGAGTAAAATTTAAATACTGAATTTAAAGGCATTCAATTAAATTATCATTGAATACTCGTCCCCAAAGGAAGTATATTGTTTTTGTTTAGAAGCTAAGCAGTTTACTTACTTATCGCATAATCCAACTGCTGAGCTCTTGCTAAAGCTCTCTTTATTATGTAATGAATGGTAAAATTGATAAGATTAGGTTTATAGAAGTATTTGCGCTATGGAAGACCTAGCCATCACTGATGAAATTTATGTGAAAGTTAAATTCACATCATACCTTAGAGAACTTATTGGTAGGAGTGATGCTGTTATAAAGGTGAAAAGTGGAGTAAGTATCGATGATTTAATGAAAATCCTCTGGGAGAAGTGGCCTATAATAGGTAAAATGGATTTGCATGGCGAAGGCCCAATAATAATACTCTTAAATGGTAAACCTGTTGGGAGAAACGTGAAGTTGAATGATGGTGACGAAGTGGATTTGATACCGCCAGCAACTGGTGGATGAAAAGTGTTTTAAATTGTTTATTAAACTAATTCATGAGGAGATTATGGAGAAAGTTGTACATTACACTAAAATTGAAAACGAACTTGTGGAGGCTGAGGGGGCACATGAAACATATGTGAGATGGCTAATAACTGATAAAGATGGTGCACCAAACTTTGCCATGAGACTATTTGAAATAAAGCCCGGTGGAAATTCACCATACCATGAACATCCATATGAACATGAAATATTCATCTTAGATGGAGATGGAAAAGCGATAATAGATGGAAGAGAGTACACAGTTTCAAAGGGATTTGCAATATACATACCCCCAAACGTAAAACACACAATAATAAACAATGGAAAGAACGATTTAAAATTCCTATGCATAATACCATTAACCACTAAAAGAAAATAAATGTAGAACAACAGTTAGATAAATTAATAAATTGAAATCATCATACTATTTTTGAGTAGTGAGTTTAATGGGCGGAATACTATTTATTGGAACTGGAAGTGCAGGTGAAAGGATACTTTCAATAGCATATGCAACCTTCAAGAACTTAAGATCAAAAGAAAATTATTTTGTTGCAGTAAACACAAGCAAAAAGGATCATGAAAGAGTTCAATCATACTTTGAGGAAAGAGGGATAAAGGACCACTCAAACTTCCTATTCGAAACTATTGGTGAAGAAACTTTAAGTGGATATGGTGCAGGTAAGGATCCAAAGCTTGGGCAAAGCGCATATGAAACAGACAAGGAGAAGCTTCTAAAGAGGCTGAAAAGCCTACATAAGAAGGAGAATTTCAAAATAGCGATAACACTATCAAGCCTCGGTGGAGGATGCGGAACCATGGTTATAGGAGAATTGTCAAGTGACATAAAAGATGAGCTTGGAATAAGAGTCGTACCAATATGCACAATACCCTTCAGAAGGGAGGGAGACCTACTCATTGGAAACGCTATACTTGGCTTAAGGAATCTACTTGATAAAGGGTTAGACCCATTAATTTTCGATAATGAATTAATGATGAGATTTAGCCAAACAGTAGGGGAAGGGGTTGATAGAGCTAACATAATAATTACATCCCTAGTATCAAGCTTAGTGGACTTAGTAGAGTATGGAGGATTCTCAAACCCCCCAATAGACATAATAGATATAACTAGGCTAATAATACCACAATGTGGATTTTTCACAGTGGCATACCTAGATAACCTAAGAGACTTCAAGAAGAAGTGGAAAGACTTATTTGAATTCAACAAATCACTGGTTTCACAGCCAATAACACAAACAAACTGTTTCATAATGTTCAAAGCAAGAAGCTTCCCCCATGAATTGGTGGAGGATGCACTCTCCTACCTTAGAACAAAGTATAGTGCAAAGGAGATAATACCAACAATCATAGAAGACAAAAGCTTCTCTGGATACACCATAGCAGCAATGGTTTGGGGAATGTCTATAGAAGGCATAAAGCCACCATTAAAAACTAAAAGACCATTAAGTGAAGAGATTAAGAGGATGTTCAAAATATAAACTAAACAATTTTTTACATAATGATACCCGTTTAAATGAATTCAGAAAGTAAACGTTTATCTGAAATTTTTGGAAGCTTACTTGAAGCATTAACAACCCCTAGAGGGGAGTAATCAACATATCCAAGGGAAATAAGTTTCTTTAAAACAGCTTCAGGATTCGATACACCCATATCAGATAGATCCCGAAGAAACCTTATAACACCAACACTATGATACTTATTCAAATACTCCACAGCTCCCCTCAAATCAACATCTTTCATCCAATCCAAATCAATTCTCGTAGTAGACTTTTCAACAGAAACTTCCATAGCAACAGATTCCCTTGAAACATCAACTTTTGAAGGAATAACTGTCACACCAGGTTTAGATGAAATTATCTTTGGAACCTGAAAACTACAAAGTACATCTTCAACTTCCATAAACCCCTCAGGAGCCGATATTTCACCACTCTTCAAAAGATCATTTAGAATAGCAGTTAATGTGGCTAAACCTATATTTTCACCCTTAGCCCAAACCCTTAAATCATCAAATGAAATTTCACCAACACTTCTAATGTAGCTACGAACTCTATCCAATAGCATTTTATAGTATCCGCCAATAGACAAAGCTACCCCCTAAACTCAAAGTAACTATTTATAATATATTCAAATATAAAGTTATATCTAGAGAGGTATGCCCAGAAGGCTCGGCGAAAAGGAGAGGAAAACTGGATACATGTACTTCAACGCAGAAAACGTGAAAACAAGTATGAGTTTAGATGAAATTCTAGAAATAATTTTCAGTAGAGGTGAAGAATACAGGAGAATAGCCAAAGAAATACTGGAGGGAATAAAGGAAATTGCAATAAAAGAAGATAGAAAGACTATGACAATAAATTCAGTGGAAATGTCGAAAATTATAAGTGAGAAATTGGGATCGAAGAGGAAAAGCATGGCATATAGGGTATTATCGGAATTCCTAATACCCATGGGTCTAATATCATATAGACGTGAAGATGGAACATATACATTATCACAAGATTTCAGAAATGCACTTACCAGAATAGGAACAGCATATGTAAGGTGGATGAAGAGATAATGGAATTCAAGAAGATAATAGACAAAATAATCGAGAAAAGAGACAAACTCAACGTAGTAGCACTACATGACTATTTCATAGACCATTTCATATACATGGAAACAGACATAAACAATCTAATAGGGGAAATAGTAGAAACAGCCAGACGTGGTGGAGGGAACATATTCAAAAATGTACAAAACATCATGAGAGGAGGATGCGCAGCAAATTTCTCAGCAGCCATAGCAAAATTAGGGGTAAAAGTGAAACTAATAACATGTGCAAACAATATTGGATTAGAAATACTTAGAAGAGATGCAACTGGAGTAGATCTAAGCCAAGTTAAAATAACTGAAGAACAAGCAATCACAGCAATAATAGAGAGCAGATACATGGGAAAACAAGTAAACATAATGATAAGCTATCCAGGAATACTATCAAAATTCAATACAAACATGCTCAATGAGAAAGATTGGGAAGCAATACTAAATAGTGATTTCACATGCATGTTCACTTGGAATGTTAATAGATATGGAACTGAACTAATAGAAGGCATTGCAAGAAGAGTGAAAGAGAATGGGAAAGGGAAAGTATATATAGATCTAGGAGACCCCAGACATAGAATTGAAGATCTAAGAGAACTGATAGACAAAATTGTAAAAGAAGAATTGATAGACGCCATAAGCTTAAATGAAAATGAACTAAAAATAATAGGAAAAATAATCATGAAAGAAGAGGAGAACCATGAAAATCCAGAAGACTTCATATCAGAAATTTCAAGAAGAGTTAATTTCAGATTAGACGTACATACACCAGAATACTCAGCAACTTCAAGAAATGGAAAAACAACAATCGCACCATGCTTCAAAGTAGACGTGAAAAGAACCACTGGAGCTGGAGACACATGGAATGCTGGAAACATATTGGGATGGGGAACTGAATTAAAAGACTATGAAAGACTCTTAATAGCCAATGCAGTAGCAGCAATATACATATCAAAGGAGATACCTGAACATCCAAACATATATGAACTTAAAGAATTCATAGAAAAAGCAAAAATCCAATAAACATTATTTAACATATCATAACCCAATTTTAAAAAAATGTTACATTAAACATAGAAAAATTTAAATTCATAATCAACACCATAAATAATGATAACATCATAAATGAAGGTGAAAATACATGGTTAAATGCAAGAAATGTGGAACCGAAGTTGGCGCACCATTAAAGACATGGGTACTAGCACCAAAGGGAAGAAGACCCGTAACAATGGGACTATACAAATGCCCAGCCTGCGGAGCATATTTCAGAGCCGGAGTAAAATAGAGAAGAACAAGTGAATTAATAAACCACACATTTTTTAAACCTTCAAACGCAAGTTTTATAGAAGGAATACAACAATACATGTGTACATGAATGCAAAAGATATAGCATTAAACTGGGTGGAAGAAAACAAAGAAAAAATAATCTTTCTAAGCGACATGATATGGGAATACGCAGAATTAGGACTAGAAGAATATAAATCATCAAAACTGTTAGCAGACACATTGGAGGAATATGGATTCAAAGTTAAACGTGGCATCGCAGGTATGCCCACAGCCTTCATAGCAGAATGGGGAAGTGGAAAGCCGGTAGTAGGGATACTTGGAGAATACGATGCCTTAGCAGGACTCTCACAAAAAAGAGTTCCATGGAGAGAAACAATAATTGAGGGTGCACCAGGACATGGATGTGGACACAACATATTCGGAGCAGCCACAGCTGGAGGAGCTATAGCACTAAAAATAGCTATGGAGAAATGCAAAATGGAGGGAACTATAAAATACTTTGGATGCCCAGCAGAAGAAACATTGATAGGAAAAGTGTTTATGGCAAGAGAGGGGGTATTTGAAGGATTAGATTTCGCAATAAACTACCATCCATCATCATTTAACACCGTAAGTCTTGGATC
>Ga0185307_1000468_pt1 | contig 25511 bp, 37 predicted proteins | sample LHCtaG_FD_128010 | JGI IMG/M metagenome (GOLD analysis project Ga0185307, IMG submission 128010) | Hot spring microbial communities from Little Hot Creek, USA to study Microbial Dark Matter (Phase II) - LHC4sed_matched (SPADES... | ecosystem: Environmental > Aquatic > Thermal springs > Hot... | reverse complement strand
CAGTGCGGGCTATGGTCCCCCTTTCCGAGATGTTCGGCTATGCTACGGACCTGCGCTCTATGACTCAAGGGCGTGGCACTTTTACAATGGAGTTTGACCACTACGAAATCATACCCGGGGAAATCGCAGAGAAGATTCTTTACCGATGATGGAAACCCTGGGCCAACTTGCCCCCGAGTGGGACTCAAGGCATTGGCGGGCCCTCAGCAAACGAGGGTGGGCAAAACTGGGAGGCCAGGGGGCGTGGGGGATGTGCCCCCATGGAACCTTAAAAAGGGGCGAGCAGCTCACCCCTGTAAGCCCGCCACCGAGTGGAACCCAAAACGCTGGTGGACCATTAGCAAACGAGGGTGGGCAAAAATTGGGGGTACAGGGGGGCGTTGGGGGTGTCCCCTACAAAACTAAAATTAGGGGCTAATAGCCAACCCCTGCAAGCCCGCCACCGAGTGGGACCCAAAACGCTGGTGGACCATCAGCAAACGAGGGTGGGCAAAAATTGGGGGGTACAGGGGGCGGAGCCCCCATGACGGGGGCGTTGGGGGTGTCCCCTACAAAACTAAAATTAGGGGCTAATAGCCAACCCCTGTAAGCCTGCCGCCGAGTGGGACCCAAAACGCTGGTGGACCATCAGCAAACGAGGGTGGGAAAATGAGAGCACCCACCAGGGGGCGAAATTTGCAAAAACTCGCAATCTGTTTATAATAAACTTTTGTTTGCACCCCGTTATAAGTGCTTAAGCTAAGAGTTTTAAGGAGGTGAGGCCGCAATGGCCAAGCAGAGGATAAGGATACGCCTTAAAGCTTATGACCATAGAGTCTTGGATGAATCAGCAAGACAAATAGTGGAAGCTGCGGAGCGGACAGGGGCGAGAGTCATTGGACCGGTGCCTTTGCCCACTAAAATTGAGCGCTTCTCCGTAATCCGCTCCCCATTCATTGATAAGCGTTCCATGGAACAGTTTGAAATAAGGACTCATAAACGCCTCATTGAGGTTTTGGACCCAACTTCCAAAACCATTGACACTTTAATGAGGCTCAACCTTCCTGCGGGCGTTGACATAGAGATAAAGCTTTAAACCAAACGGTGGAGTGTTAAAGATGAAAGGGATTATCGGCAAAAAGCTTGGTATGACTCGCATTTTTACCGAATCGGGCGAGGTAGTGCCCGTAACCGTGATTCAGGCGGGACCTTGCTTTGTAACCCAGGTGAAAACTGAGGAAAAGGACGGCTATAAGGCCATCCAACTGGGCTTTGAGGAAGTAAAGCCGAAAAGCCTAACTCGGCCTGAACTTATGAGGCTGAAGAAAAACAACCTACCACCCCTGCGCTACCTCAAAGAGATAAGGGTAGACAACCCCGAGGATTATCAAGTTGGCCAGAAGATAACGGTGAGCATATTTGAAGTAGGGGAAAAAGTGGATGTAACTGGATGGACTAAGGGCCGCGGGTTTGCAGGTGTGGTCAAACGCTGGGGGTTTGGTGGCGGGCCGAAGACCCACGGCCAATCCGACCGAACCAGAGCCCCCGGTTCAATTGGCGCTGGTACTGACCCCGGTCGGGTAATCAAGGGGTTGCGGATGGCTGGAAGGATGGGCAATGAAAGAAGGACGGTTCAGAATTTAGAGGTAGTGTTTGTTGATCCCCAGCGTAACCTCTTAGCCGTAAAGGGAGCAGTTCCAGGCGCTAGAAACAGCCTGGTTATAATAAAGCAGGCCAGGAAGACCGAAGAAAAGAGGAAGAAATATGTATAAAGAGCGGGAGGAGCTTATGCCACAGGTTCCCGTTTACAACATGGAAGGCCAGGTTGTAGGGGAGATTAACTTAAGAGACGACATATTTGGGATAGAGCCTCATGTAGCGGTCATGCATCAAGCTTTGGTGAGGCAATTGGCCAATGCTCGCCTTGGCACCCACAGCACAAAGACCAGGGGCGAGGTGAGCGGAGGCGGCAGAAAGCCATGGCCTCAAAAGCACACTGGAAGGGCTCGCCAAGGTTCCATAAGGGCCCCTCACTGGGTTGGAGGAGGAATTGTCTTTGGGCCTAAACCAAGAAGCTATTACCAGAAGATGCCCAAAAAGATGCGTCACCTGGCCTATAAATCGGCGCTTTCGGTTAAAGCTAAGCAGGACCAAATCGTGGTCTTGGATGAGCTGAAGTTTGAGGCTCCTAAGACTAAAGCCATGAAGGAGCTTTTGGATAAACTGCCTGTCAACGGTAGCGTGCTTATCTTGCTGCCTTCTAAGGATGAGAACGTCCAAAAATCGGCCAATAACCTCCCTAACGTGAAAACAATCCTGGCCAATTACTTGAACGTAAAAGACCTTCTCGGTTACGATTATCTGGTGATGCCCAAGAAATCGCTGGAAATCATAGAGTCCATCTTGGGCAAGGAATAGGAGGTCAAGCATGCACATTTACGAGATTATTCGCAGGCCCATTGATACTGAGAAGACGAGGGCATTGGCTGAGCTTGGGCAGTACGTCTTTGAAGTGGACCCCAGGGCCAACAAGATTCAAATCAAACAGGCGGTGGAGAAGATTTACAACGTAAAGGTAGAAGAGGTGCGGATTGTGAAGCTACCTGCCAAGCGGGCCCGTCGGGGTTACCACATAGTTGTGAGGAAACCGCCTAGGAAGAAGGCGATAGTGAAGCTCGCACCTGGTGAGAAAATCCAAATCTTTGAAGGAGTATAGCCATGGGGATAAGGGTGTACAAGCCTACCTCTCCTGGAAGAAGGGGGATGAGCGTTTCCACATTTGAGGAGATTACAAAGGAAGAGCCTGAGAAGTCCTTGGTGGTGCCTTTGAAGAAGCATTCGGGCAGGAACCACCAAGGCAGAATCACGGTCCGCCACAGGGGAGGAGGACATAAGAGGCTTTACCGCATAATTGATTTCAAGCGGGATAAAATCGGGATTCCGGGCAAAGTCATAGCCATTGAGTATGACCCTAACCGCTCGGCCCGGATTGCCCTCATTCAATATGCCGATGGGGAAAAGCGTTACATCATTGCTCCCCTTGGCCTTAAAGTCGGCGATACGGTCATGTCGGGGCCTGAAGCGGAGATAAAGGTTGGCAATGCTCTTCCTTTGGCTAACATTCCAGTTGGGACTTTCATCCACAACATTGAACTTTATCCTGGCCGTGGGGGGCAATTAGTAAGAGCGGCTGGTACAGCAGCCCAGATTTTAGCCAAAGAAGGGGATTATGCTCAGGTTAAGCTTCCTTCCGGCGAGATAAGGCTAATCAACTTGAAGTGTATGGCTACCATAGGGCAAGTAGGCAACGTGGACCACGCTAACATAAGGCTGGGCAAGGCCGGGAGGAAGCGTTGGCTTGGGTGGCGCCCTACTGTGCGGGGTTCAGCCATGAGCCCAAGGGATCACCCCCACGGTGGTGGAGAGGGGCGGGCACCAATCGGTCTTCCTCACCCCAAGACCCCATGGGGCAAGTGCGCATTGGGCAAAAAGACCCGCCGAAATAAGCTTACGGATAAGTTCATAATCAAGCGGCGGAAGTAGGAGGTGGTGATATGGGCCGTTCCCTCAAGAAAGGGCCTTTTGTGGACCCTAAGCTTCTCAAAAGGATTGAGGAGATGAATCGGACCGGGGAAAAGAGGGTTATAAAGACTTGGTCCAGGGCTTCGGTAATAGTCCCTCAGATGGTTGGTCACACCATCGCGGTACACGATGGCCGTCGCCATGTCCCTATCTACATAACTGAGCAAATGGTTGGCCACCGGCTGGGGGAATTTGCCCCTACCCGAACTTTCAGGGGGCATACTGTTAAGGAAAAGAAAACCCAGGTTCAGAAGAAGTGAGGAGAGTGAGAGATGGAAGGATTTGAAGTAAGAGCGGTGACCCGTTACGTAAGGATATCTCCTCAGAAGGTTCGTCGGATTTTGGGGCAGCTTAAAGGCAAGCAAGTGGATGAGGCCTTAGCTCTTTTAGAGTTCATGCCTCAGAAGGCAGCTAAAATTGTCTCCAAAACCATAAAATCGGCGGTAGCTAATGCGGTTGAGAATTTTGGCCTCTCCAGGGAGGACTTGTACATCGCCAAAATAACGGCTGATCAGGGACCAACTCGCCTTTGGAGGCGCTTTGCGGCCAGAGGGCGAGTCCGCCCAATCCGCAGGCGCTATTCCCACATAACTGTTGTAGTCGCCGAAAGAACACCTTAAAGGAGGGAAAGCTTGGGCCGGAAAGTTCACCCTATTGGATTCAGGCTTGGTTACAACAAAGATTGGTTCTCGGTTTGGTATGCCGAGGGGAAGCAATATACCGAGTTTCTCCACCAGGACTTAAAAATTCGCCAGCTTATAGATAAAGAGCTGGCTGATGCTGAGGTTTCCAGGGTTAAGATTGAGCGCTTCCCCAAGCAGATAAACATAACTCTTTACACCGCAAGGCCAGGGTTAGTAATAGGCAGAAAGGGTGCGGAGATAAACCGGCTTCGCCAAGAGCTGGAGGAGCTTACGGGCCAAAGGGTTAGTTTGAAGGTTGAAGAAGTGAAGAAGCCAGAGTTAGATGCCGTTCTTGTTGCCAGGAGCATTGCTAGGCAGATAGAGAAGCGGGTTTCTCACCGGCGGGCCATGAAGCAAGCAGTAGCCAGGGCTATGAAAGCCGGCGCTAAGGGCATAATGATTCAATGCAAGGGGAGACTGGCTGGAGCAGAGATGGCCCGCAAGGAAGTGATAAAAGAAGGCCGGATACCACGCAATACCCTTAAAGCCGATATAGATTATGCTTTGGCCGAAGCTCTCACAATCTTGGGGAAAATAGGGGTCAAGGTTTGGATATACAAGGGTGACCTCTTGCCTAAGAAGCCCGAATTTGAGGCTTTCCTTGTAACAGAAGAAGCCACTGCTTCGGAATGATTAGGGAGGGTATGAGACCATGTTGATGCCTAAGAGGGTTAAGTATCGTAAGCAACAGAGGGGGCGTTTAAAGGGCAAGGCTTCAAGGGGTAATACTTTGGAGTTTGGGGATTATGGCCTACAGGCCCTTGAGCCTTGCTGGCTTACTGCTCGCCAGATAGAGGCTGCCCGCCGGGCTATAGTGCGCTTCGTCCGGAAAACCGGTAAGCTATGGATTCGGGTTTTCCCCGATAAGCCCATAACCCGTAAGCCTGCTGAGACCCGGATGGGCGGCGGTAAAGGGAACGTAGACCAATGGGTAGCAGTCGTCAAGCCCGGCCGAATTATATTTGAACTGGCCGGTGTAAAAGAGGAAGACGCTGAAGAAGCCTTCCGGCTTGCTGCCCATAAACTCCCCATTAAAACCCAAATAGTAAAGCGAGCTGAACTGGTTAAGGAGGTTTAAGTGATGAGGCCTCAAGATATAAGGGAAATGAGCGATGAGGAAATCAAGGCCAAAATTGAAGAGCTCTACCGCGAACTTTTCAACCTTCGCTTCCAGAAGGCCATTGGGCAGGCCAAAAATACTGCCCGCTTCAAAGAGGTGCGCCGGGACATCGCTCGCCTCAAGACTATCTTGAGGGAAAGGGAACTTGGCATTTATCCTTCCAAGGAGGGCTAAATGAGAGAGCGGCGCAAGAAGCTAATCGGACGTGTTGTAAGCGATAAGATGGATAAGACCGTTGTAGTGAGAGTGGAGCGCACCAAGCGCCACCCTCTATACGGCAAAGTCATAACTGTAAGCAAAAAATTCATGGCTCATGATCCCAAAAATGAATGCCGTGTCGGGGACCTGGTGCGTATAATTGAATCAAGGCCAATAAGCCGAAGGAAAAGATGGGTGGTTGTGGAAATACTGGAGAGAGCCCAGGCTTGATGGAGGGTTAGGAAATGATACAACAGGAAACTCGTCTCGTCGTAGCCGATAATACTGGAGCTAAAGAGATACTGTGTATCCGGGTCCTTGGCGGTTCGGCCAAAAAGTATGGCCGCATAGGTGATGTCATCATTGCCTCAGTCAAAGAGGCAACCCCTGATGCTCAGGTTGAGAAAGGGGATGTGGTGAGAGCAGTTATTGTAAGGACCGCCAAGGAATACCGGCGGCCTGATGGCACTTACATTCGCTTTGATGATAATGCCGCAGTTATAATTGACGAGAACGGTAACCCAAAGGGGACTAGGATTTTTGGCCCGGTGGCCCGTGAACTGAGGAGCAAAGGCTTCATGAAAATCGTTTCCCTAGCCCCTGAAGTGGTCTAAAGGAGGCAAAATGAGGAAGATAAGGAAAGGCGACACCGTTGAAGTTATAGAAGGAGATGAGAAAGGGAAGCGCGGGACCGTTCAGAAGGTCATCATTGGCAAGAGGAGGGATGGCACCCGCGACCCAAACGATGTGCGCGTCATAGTCTCAGGGGTAAACTTGGTGAAGAAACATCAACGCCGTCTACCTGAAGTCCGAACTCAGTACGGGATAATTGAAGTAGAGGCTCCGATTCACATCTCCAACGTGGCCCTCGTTTGTCCTAAGTGCGATAAGCCAACAAGAGTGGGGTTCAAGGTCTTTGAAGATGGAACCAAAGCCCGGTTCTGCAAACGCTGTGGAGAACTGATTGATTGAGAGTCTAGGAGGGGTCATGGCTAAGGCTATTCCCAGGTTGAAGGAGCGCTACATCAATCACGTAATACCGACAATGATGCAGGAATTTGGCTATAAGAATGTCATGCAGGTTCCCCGTTTAGTGAAAGTGGTAGTGAATGTGGGCGTTGGGGAAGCTGTTCAGAACCCCAAGGCCATAGATGCGGCAATGCAGGACCTGGCCACTATAACCGGCCAGAAGCCCATCGTGCGCAAGGCTAAGAAATCAATTGCGGCTTTCAAGCTCAGGGCCGGTACCCCCATAGGGGTCAAAGTAACTCTGCGTGGTGATAGGATGTATTACTTTTTGGACCGGCTTTTCAATGTTGCTCTCCCGCGTCAGAGGGACTTTAAGGGTGTTCCTCCCGATTCCTTTGATGGGCGTGGGAATTACACTCTTGGGCTCAGAGAACAACTGGTCTGGCCCGAAATTGATTACACTAAGATTGACAAAGTCCGGGGTATGGAGATAACTATTGTCACCACAGCTAAAACGGACCAAGAAGCCAAAAGGCTCTTAGAGCTTCTTGGGATGCCTTTTAGGAGGGGATAATGGCCAGAAAATGCATGAAATACCGGGAAATGCGCCGAAAATACAAAGTCAGGGTTAGGAACCGTTGTGAGCTGTGTGGTAGGCCAAGGGGTTACATGCGGCGCTTTAAACTGTGCCGCATATGTTTCCGGAAACTCGCCCTTGAAGGTCTCATCCCAGGGGTGACTAAGGCCAGCTGGTGAGGAGGTTTAACACCATGGTAATGACTGATCCCATCGCTGATATGCTCACTCGCATAAGGAATGCTCTCATGGCCAGACATAAAGAGGTGAAAATCCCTGGTTCTAAGATGAAAGTGGCTATAGCTCGTGTCCTCAAAGAGGAGGGTTACATTGAGGACTTTATGGTTACGAAGGATAAACCCCAACCCATGCTGGTTATAACCCTCAAGTACGACGAGAACGGCAAGCCGGTCATCACTGGCCTTAAAAGGGTGAGCAAACCTGGAAGGAGGATTTATGTAGGGAGGAAGGAGATACCGAGAGTTCTGAGCGGAATGGGTATAGCCATCCTCTCTACTCCCAAGGGGGTTATAACCGATAAACAGGCGCGTCGCCTGAGGGTTGGAGGCGAAGTAATATGCTACGTTTGGTAGGAGGTTAGCCGTGTCAAGGATAGGGCGCAAACCAATCCCCATCCCACCGGGAGTGGAAGTAAAGGTAGATAACCTCACCGTTACGGTAAAGGGGCCCAAAGGCCAGCTCACCAAGACCTTCCCTGAAGGTGTCACCGTGGCCGTTGAGAATGGCCAAATTGTGGTGGGTAGGGTGAGCGATAACCGTCGTCACAAGGCCTTCCACGGCCTTACAAGGGCCCTTCTGGCTAACATGGTAGAAGGAGTAACCAAGGGCTTTGAAAAGAAACTGGAGATTGAAGGTGTAGGGTACAAAGCTGAGCTTCAGGGGAAGGACTTGGTGCTCTGGGTTGGGTATTCCCATCCTGTTAGAATTCAGCCCTTGCCTGGAATAAGCTTTGTGGTAGACAAAGGCGGCCGTGAAATTACCGTTCAAGGGATAGATAAGGAAGTGGTGGGGGAGATGGCTGCCAGGATTCGGAGGGTTCGCCCTCCGGAGCCTTACAAGGGCAAGGGCATAAGGTATGTCGGCGAACAGATACGCCGCAAGGAAGGTAAGGCTGGTAAGATTGGCAAAGGAGGTAAGAAGTGAGCTGGGAGAAGGATAGGGCTGAAGCTCGCAAGAGGCGTCACAAGCGTGTGCGCAAAAAAATCTTTGGCACCCCTGAGCGCCCACGTTTGTGCGTTTTCCGAAGCCTTAAGCATATCTACGCCCAAATCATTGACGATACTATCGGGCACACTTTAGTGGCGGCTTCAACCTTGGACCCTGCTATAAGGGAGAAGATAAAGGGCAAGACCAAAACTGAGCAGGCCAAGGAAGTGGGGCTTCTCTTGGCTCAGAAGGCTTTGGCCAAGGGGATTACTAAGGTGGCCTTTGACCGTGGTGGGTATAAATACCACGGCCGGGTGAAAGCCCTGGCCGAAGGTGCCCGTAAAGGTGGGCTGGAATTCTAACGGGAGGATTGAGATATGGAGCTGGAAGAACTCAGGCCCTTCGGGGTGGAAGAGCTATATGAAAGTGTCATAGAGATAAAGCGCACGGCTAAGATGATGAAAGGAGGCCGGCGCTTCCACTTCAGGGCTTTGGTAGTGGTTGGCGACGGCAAAGGCCGCGTAGGCATGGGGATGGGAAAGGCCACCGAGGTCCCAGAGGCTATCCGGAAAGCCCTGGAGAAAGCCAGGCGCAGCATGGTCAAAGTTAACCTTTTAGGCACCACCATACCTCATCCAGTCATGGCCAAGTTTGCAGCCAGCAAAGTCTTTTTACGGCCTGCTTCTCCAGGTACTGGTGTAATAGCCGGTGGCCCTGTCCGAGCGGTCTTAGAAGCAGCGGGGGTGAAAGATGTCCTAAGCAAAGCTTTCGGCAGCACTCAACCTATAAACTTGGTCAAAGCCACCATTGCGGCCTTGATGCAGCTTAAGGACCCCGCTGAAGAGGCCAGAAAGAGGGGGAAACCACTGGAGGAAGTTTTGCCTTTCTGGATGAGGAGGGCAGAAAATGAAAGGCGGTAACGGTAAAATCCGAATAACTTTGGTCAAAAGCCCAATAGGTTACTCTCGTGAGCAGAAGGAGACCCTTAAGGCTTTGGGCCTTAAGAGGCTCTGGCAGACGGTTGAAAAGGAAAATTCGCCGGCTATACTGGGTATGGTTAAGAAGGTTTCCCATTTGGTGAAGGTGGAGGAGGTGCCATGAAGCTTCACGATTTGAAACCCCCTGAGGGGGCGAAGCACAGGCGCAAAAGGGTAGGCCGAGGCAATGGTTCTGGCCATGGGACTTATTGCGGAAGGGGTATAAAAGGGCAAAATGCTCGCTCGGGAGGAAGAATGCCACCATACTTTGAGGGTGGCCAGCTTCCTTTGGTCCGAAGGCTCCCCCACAAGCGTGGTTTCACTAACATTTCCAAAGTCTATTACACCCCTGTCAATTTGGAAAGACTCGCCAAGTTCCCGGCCGGAGCCGAGATTACCCCTGCGGTTCTCGCTGAGGCCGGAATCATAAAGTCAGAGGATGAGCCTGTGGTTATCTTGGCTAAGGGTGATATAGACCGGCCTCTGGTGGTGAAAGCCCATCGTTTCTCCCAGAAGGCCAAGGAGAAAATTTTGGCCGCAGGCGGCACTGTTGAAGTGCTCCCCTTGAAAGGGAGGTAGGCATGCTTCAGGCTGTTAAGAACGCTTTCCGTTTCCCAGACCTGCGGAGAAGGATTCTCTTCACCTTTGGGATAATAGCATTATATAGGCTCATAGCTCACATACCGGTGCCAGGGGTAGATGCTGTAGCGATAAAGAAGCTCTTTGAGGCAAGCCAGCTCCTGGGCTTCTTGGACATGTTCTCCGGTGGAGCTATGTCCAGCTTCTCCATCATTGCCTTGGGCGTTTACCCTTACATAACTGCTTCCATTGTCATGCAGCTCCTCATCCCCCTCATCCCCCAGTTGGAGAGGCTATTGAAGGAGGAAGGGGAAGAAGGAAGGCGTAAGATTGAAGTTTATACCCACTGGCTTACGGTTCCTTTGGCGGCCCTTGAGGCCTTGGGGCAGGGAACACTCTTGGCAAGGGAAGGGGTCTTGGCTAACTTTGGCCTTTCACCTGCGACCATCTTGCCCACTATAGCTACCATCTCCACCCTGACGGCCGGGACAATTTTTGCCATGTGGCTTGGCGAGCTCATAGATGAAAAGGGGATAGGGAATGGAATTTCGCTCATAATCTTCAGCGGCATAGTGGCTCAGGTTCCTCCGAGGGTGGGTAGGATACTAATGAGCAAGCCCACGGACCTCATCATTTTCTTGATTATTACGGGAATAACGATTGGAGCCATCGTCTACATCCAGGAAGCCCAAAGGAGGATACCGGTCCAGTATGGCCGACGGGTTAGAGCTATAAGGGGTAACAGGGTTCTGGTAGTAGGCGGGCAAGGTACCCACATCCCGTTGCGGGTCAACTCGGCGGGGATGATACCGCTCATCTTTGCCCAAAGCTTCTTACTCCTTCCGGCCACCATCTCCAGCTACTTAGTCTATGCTCCAAACAAGGTTCTGGCCAACATAGCTGCCGGCATGGCTAAAGCATTTGACCCAAGGAGCAACTTCTACTGGATTTCCTACTTCTTCCTGGTGGTAGCTTTCACCTATTTCTACACCGACATTATCTTCAAGGAGCAAAACTTGGCTGAATTTCTCCAGAGGCAAGGGGGCTTCATCCCGGGGATTCGGCCGGGCAAAACCACTGAGGAATACCTTAACAAAGTCATCCAGCGCATTACTTTTGCTGGTGCTCTATTCCTGGGCTTAGTAGCCATCCTGCCATGGATTGTCAGAGATATAACTGAAACTCAAATCATGCTTCTAACCAGCGCTGGTCTCCTGATAGTGGTTGGTGTGGTCATAGACACTATGAGGCAGCTTGAGGCCCAGTTAATCATGCGCCATTATGAAGGCTTCCTGCGAAGGTGATGAGCATGGGGGAGAAGCCTCTTTACATCGTCCTAATAGGAGCACCTGGAGGGGGAAAAGGAACCCAGGCTGCCTTGCTGGAAAGAGAGCTTGGCATCCCTCACATCTCTTCGGGGGATATGCTGAGGGAAGCTGTGGCTAAGGGGACGGAGCTGGGCCGTCTGGCCAAAAGCTACATGGATAAGGGTGAGCTTGTCCCGGATGAGGTCATGATTAAACTGATCTTGGAGCGGCTTTCCATGGCCGATTGCCGAAACGGTGCTATTCTTGATGGCTTCCCTCGCACCCCGGAGCAAGCAAAGGCTTTAGATAAAGCTTTAGCCGAAGAAGGCAAGGCCATAGCTTTGGTCCCTTACCTAAAGGTCTCCCTGGACAAGCTATTGGAGAGGCTTTCCGGAAGGTGGATATGCCGGAACTGCCAGGCCGTTTACCACATGGTCTACAACCCGCCTAAAAATGATAAGATATGCGATATTTGCGGCGGGGAACTTTACCAGCGTGAGGATGACCGGCCCGAAACAGCGCGGCGCCGTCTGGAAGTTTACTTTGCCCAGACGGCCCCTCTCATAGAGTATTACCGTAAAGCCGGCCTCCTGCGAGAGGTAGATGGAGAAAGGACAATAGAGGAAGTCCACCAAGAGCTCAGAAGCCTTATAGAGAAAGCCAGAGAGTCAAGTCAAGATGATCGTCCTTAAATCACCAAGGGAGATTGAGTTAATGCGGGAGGCCGGGAAAATAGTAGCTTTAACCTTAGCTGTTCTGGCCGAGAAAGCTAAGGAGGGGGTGTCAACAGCCCAATTGGAGGAATGGGCCGAGGAAGTCATCAGCAAAAATAAGGCCATCCCCTCCTTCAAAGGTTACCGAGGCTACCCAGCCTCCATATGCGTATCGGTAAACGAAGAAGTAGTGCACGGAATTCCAAGCCCGAAGCGCATACTTAAAGAAGGTGACGTAGTAAGCATAGATGTAGGAGCAATCTACAAAGGTTACCACGGCGATGCGGCCATAACCATTGGGATTGGTAGGATAACGGAGGAAGCTAAGAAGCTTATAGAGGTGACTAAAGGGGCCTTGGAGGCAGCGATATCTGCCGCTAAGGCTGGAAATCGGCTGGGGGATATCTCTTGGGCCATCCAGAGCTATGCTGAAAAACACGGTTTTAACGTGGTTAGAGAATACACCGGCCATGGGATAGGCCGTTACATGCACGAAGAACCCCAGGTCCCGAACGTAGGCACGCCTGGGAAAGGAATCCTTTTAAAACCGGGCATGACTTTAGCTTTAGAGCCTATGTTAGTAGCTGGTTCTTGGGAAGTAGAGGTGCTTCCCGATGGCTGGACTGTAGTTACGAAGGATAAGTCCTTAGCGGCTCATTTTGAACACACCATCGCCATAACCGATGGCGATGCCGAAATCCTTACCAAGCTTTAAAGGGGGTGTTGAAGATGAAAGTGCGTCCTTCGGTCAAGCGTCGTTGCGCCAAATGCAAGATAATAAGGCGCCGTGGGGTTGTGAGAGTTATTTGCGAGAACCCCAAACATAAGCAAAGGCAAGGCAAATAGGAGGTATAGAGAATGGCTCGTATAGCTGGAGTTGATTTGCCAAAGGATAAGCGGGTGGAGGTGGCCCTGACCTACATCTACGGTATAGGCCTTCCCACAAGCCAGAGAATCCTTTTGGAAACAGGTGTTAACCCAAATACTCGGGTCAAGGACCTTACGGAGGAAGAGATAAGCCGCATTCGTGAATACATTGAGAAGAACCTCAAGGTGGAAGGAGACCTCCGCCGGGAGGTGGCGATGAACATAAAGCGCCTTGTAGATATAGGCTGCTACAGGGGGATACGCCACAAGCGCAATCTCCCGGTGCGGGGTCAGCGCACCAGGACTAACGCTCGTACCAAGAGGGGGCCACGCAAGACAGTCGCTGGCCGCGGGCGCAAGCGCGGTGCCAAGAAGAAGTAATAGTGAGTTATTGCTCGCCCTTAACTGGCCAGTGGGTATTGCTTAGGGCATTTTATGCTTTAAGCAATGAAGTTAAAGAATTAGCATGAGGAGGGAGTATGGCGCAGAAAAAGGCAAAGAAAGCCAAAAAGAAGGAAAAGAAGATACCGCCTGTGGCTCAAGCTCATGTCCAGGCCACTTTCAACAATACCATCATAACCATAACCGATCACCAAGGAAATACAATCCTTTGGGGCAGCCCTGGCACATTGGGCTTCAGGGGCTCCAAGAAGAGCACCCCTTACGCGGCTCAAATGGCAGCCCAAAAGGTGGCCGAACAGGCCAAACAGTTGGGCATAAAAGAGCTTGATGTTCTCATCAAAGGGCCGGGGCCAGGTCGGGAAGCAGCTATAAGGGCTTTCCAAACCGTTGGCCTCAAAATCCGGTCCATAGCTGATGTTACCCCTATCCCTCATAACGGTTGTAGACCACCTAAGCGGAGGAGGGTGTAATGGCAAGGTATACAGGTCCGGTTTGTAGGATATGCCGAAGGGAAGGGATAAAGCTTTTCCTTAAAGGCGAGCGTTGTTACACTTCCAAGTGTGCCATGGAGAGGCGCCCATACCCGCCCGGAATGCATGGCCCTGAAAAGCGCAGGACCAAGCTTTCCGACTACGGACTTAGGTTGAGGGAAAAGCAGAAGTTACGCCGTATCTACGGGGTTATGGAGCGCCAGTTCCGCCGCTATTTTGAGATGGCTTCCAAGGCCAAAGGGATGACAGGGCCAACCCTTATCACCATACTGGAACGGCGGCTGGACAATGTCGTTTACAGGCTCGGCTTTGCCTCTTCTCGGGCTCAGGCTCGCCAATTGGTAAGCCATGGCCATTTTACTGTGAACGGCCGCAGGGTTGATATACCATCTTACCTTGTGAAGCCGGGGGACATAATCTCCGTAAAGGAAGAAAGCCGAGATAAACCTTACTTCAAAGCTTTGGCTGAAAGCTTGGCCCAGACAAATGTTCCCCCTTGGTTGAGCCTGGACCCATTGACCATGACCGGTAAGGTGCTGGAGTTGCCGAGGCGAGAAGACATAACCGATGTGCCTATTAAGGAGCAGCTGGTAGTGGAATTCTATTCTCGGTAGTGAAGAGGGGAGGGCAAATTGGAGAAGATTTTACCTAAAGTTGAGTGTTTAGTTGAAGCCCGGAATTACGCCAAATTTTCCATAGGCTATCTGGAAAGGGGCTTTGGAACGACCATAGGCAATGCCCTTAGGAGGGTACTCCTTTCCTCCATCCCGGGGGCTGCAGTCACTTCCATAAGGGTAAGCGGAATTTACCACGAATTTGCTCCACTACCACATTGCAAAGAGACAATGCTAGAGCTAATCCTCAACGTGAAGAAAATAAGGCTGAAGCTTTACGGCGAAGACTCAGCTAAGCTTAGGATGTTAGTAACCAGGGCCGGCGAATTCACCGCTGGGGACCTGGAATGTCCTCCCTACGTGGAGATTGTCAACCCTGAACAGTACCTATTGACTGCCGACTCGGACGAGGTTGACTTGGAGATTGAGATGACGGTCCAGCGGGGCAAAGGTTACTCCCCAGCTGAGGAGCGCAAGAGGCTTCCGGTAGGGGAAATAGCTGTTGATGCTATCTTTAACCCTGTAAGGAGAGTGAGCTTTGAGGTTCAGAGCGCTCAGGCTGGGCACTTTAGCAAGCTGGAGCGTTTAATCATGGAAATATGGACCGATGGCACGATAAGCCCTGAGGAAGCCCTGAAGACTGCTGCCGGAATCCTGGTTCAGCACTTTGCTTTCCTGACCGAAGCTAAGGCTATACCTAAGGCGAGGGTGGAGGAAAAGGTAAAGGTGGAAGAAGTTGAGACCTTGCAGTTTTACAAGATAGGGATTGATGAAATTGGCCTCAGCACCCGGGTATACAATGCCCTCCGACGGGCAGGAATTTTCACCCTTGGGGAGATAATGGAAAGGCTTTCCCAAGGGTCTAAAGGCTTTGAGGATATAAGGAATTTCGGCCCTAAGGCCTATGAAGAGCTGGTGAAAACCCTGGAAGAAAGGGGCTTCTTGAAAGAAACTCTAAAGGTGGGAAGCAGAGATGAGGCACCGAGTAGCTAAGAAGAAGCTGGGAAGAAGCGTTGGACACCGGAGGGCCTTGTATAGGAGCTTGCTCACGGCCCTCTTCCGGCACAAAAGGATAGAAACAACCCTGGCTAAGGCTAAGGCAGTGCAACCCCTGGCCGAGAAGCTAATAACCATAGCTCGCCGTGGTGACCTCCACTCCCGTCGCTTGATAGCTGCTTACTTATGGGACAAGAAAGTGGCAACGGAGCTATTCCGAGAGATAGCTCCCAAATACAAAGACCGTCCTGGTGGCTATACACGAATTCTAAAGCTTGGCTTCCGCCAGGGTGACGGGGCCGAAATGGCTATTTTGGAGCTTGTGGAATGAAATGGCCCTCTACATTAAAGCTGTCCTGGAATACGATGGTACAAGATATTTGGGGTTTCAAATTCAGCCCCATGGGCCAACTATCCAGGGGGAGGTAGAGCTGGCACTTTACAGGCTGACAGGCCAGAGGGTGAGGATAAAAGCAGCCGGCCGGACTGATGCGGGGGTCCATTCGGAAGGCCAGGTGATAGCTTTTCGGGTGGAGTGGAAGCATCCTTTGGTGGATTTGCACCGAGGGCTCAATGCTCTCTTGCCCAAAGACATCGCAGTTAAAGAGTTGAGCATTGCTCCAGAAGGCTTCCACCCCCGCTTCAGTGCCGTTAGCCGTGAATACCGGTACACCATCTTGAACACACCTTGGCCTTCGCCTTTGCGGGGGCGATTTGCCTATCATTTCCCATGGGCATTGGACCTTGAGGCAATGAAAAAGGCTACGTCTTACCTTGTAGGGGAGCACGACTTTGCCTCCTTTGGCTCCCCTACTAAAGGGGAAAACACCGTCCGCCGGGTTTACAGAGCCGATTGGCGGAAAGATGGTGATTTCTTGCACTTTGAGATAGAAGCGAACGCTTTCCTCAAAAGGATGGTTCGGCTGATGGTGGGAACTTTGCTCCGGGTTGGGCAGGGTAAGATCCCCCCGGAAGAAGTGAAAGCCATTTTAGAGGCCAGGGATATAAGCCTTTCGGGCCCGGCTGTTCCGGCTTGCGGCCTTTGCCTTGTGCGAGTAAATTACCCTGAAGGAGGTGGAAATTGAGGCAGAAGACTTACATGGCTAAACCGGAGGAAATAAAGAGGGAATGGTTCGTGGTGGATGCCGCGGGCAAGACTTTGGGGCGCCTTGCCTCAGAAATAGCTAAGATTCTGAGGGGCAAGCATAAACCCTATTATACCCCTCACCTGGATTGTGGCGATTACGTGGTGGTCATAAATGCCGAAAAGGTAAAAGTTACTGGGAAGAAGCTTACAGACAAAATCTACTACCGCCATTCGGGCTACATGGGTGGCCTTAAAGAGATACCCCTGGGCAAGATGCTTGCCGAGCATCCGGAGAGGGTGATAGAGCTGGCGGTAAAGAGAATGTTACCCCAGAATCGGCTTGGGCGTAAAATGCTGAAGAAGCTTAAGGTTTACGCTGGGGAGAATCATCCCCATCAGGCCCAGAAGCCTAAGAGATTGGAGATATAAGGAGGGGTGGAGATGGAGGAGCAACTCCGCTATTATTATGCTCGTGGACGAAGGAAAGAAGCCTCGGCCCAAGTGCGCCTTTACCCTGGGGGAACTGGCAAAATTATAGTGAACGAGAAGCCTCTGGAAGAATACTTCCCCAGGGAAAGGGATATATTGACCATCCTTGCTCCTTTGAAGGCGACAGGCATGGAAGGTAAAGTGGACGTAACAGTTAGGGTGAAGGGAGGGGGGATATCTGGCCAAGCTGGGGCTATAAGGCTCGGGATAGCTCGGGCGCTGACCCTTTACGATCCCCAGTTTCGGCCTATTCTCAGGCAAGGTGGTTTCCTTACCAGGGACCCGAGGGAGAAAGAGCGCAAGAAGGTGGGCCTTAAGCGGGCTCGCAAAGCCCCTCGCTACAGCAAGCGTTAAGGTGGTTGGGCTTAAAAGCAAAGCACCGCTGGGCTTCTAACCAGCGGTGCTATTTTTTTGGGCGGTACAGGAGTTGAACCTGTGACCTCCTCCTTGTAAGGGAGGCGCTCTGACCAGCTGAGCTAACCGCCCATAAAAATTATAGCACAATTTCGTCCTAAAGGGAAAAACAGAGCACAACCCAAGTGTACCCAGAATTGCCCTACTTTCCCACCCTCGGTGGTAGGCTTGCAAGGGTTGGCTACCAGCCCCTAATTTTAGTTTTGCGGGGGACAATCCCCAACGCCCCTTTCTACCCCCCAGCTTTCAATCAATGTTGGCCTATGCTGCCCCTTGACCAAGGGCTCAAAGATGCTGACTCCAGTCGGCATGAACGGCCAGAGAAAGGCGCCCGACGGAATTGAGATATGCCCCACAACCTTTGCAGAGCACTGGTGGAATTAATAAGCGCGAGCTAAAAGCCCCTGTCTAACGGCGCGTATATAATTCAGGCAGTAGCGATCTTGGCCCAGAAGAACCTTTGTAGCCATAATTGTTGCCCTAACTCTCGGGTCCAATGGGTCAAGGATGGCGCTGTCGGCGCCGGCGGCCATAGCCAACGCAAGGAAAGCGCTATTTATGTGGGTGCGAAGGGGTAGGCCAAAGGAGATGTTGCTTAGCCCTAAAGTTATGTGTGCCTCGGGGAATTCGCTCCGGATAGCTTTTATGCTTTCCAGAACAACAAGCGCGCTTTCCGGATTTGTTGCTACCGGGAGAACCAAGGGGTCAATGTACAATCTGGAGTCAGGGATTCCAGCCTCCCTTGTGCGGGATAAGACTTTACGGATGGCTTCAAGGCGCTGTTCTACAGTCCCAGGGATCCCCCTCTCATCCATGGCCAAGACCACGACCGGGCAGCCATGCTCTACCACCAAGGGAAGAACTCCTTTAAGCCGGTCAGGTTCACCTGAGATAGAGTTTATAAGCGGGGTCTTGTGCACTACAGTTAGAGCTGCTCGCAAGGCTTCCGGATTGGTGCTGTCTAAAGAGAGAGGCACATCCACAGCACTTTGGGCAACTTCTACCAGCCAGACAAGGTCATCTGGCTCGCGGGAGGGAGGAGTGCCGGCGTTGACATCAATCCAGTTGGCTCCGGCCTCGGCTTGCTTGCGGGCCAGTTCTCGGATTAAATCGGCATTTCTTTCCTGGATAGCCTTGGCGATTTCGGGGCGCGAGCCGTTGATTTTCTCCCCAATTATTTGCATGAAACCTCCTCAAAGTCATTGCTTATCGCGATTTTAGCACAATTGGGAGGAAAAGGCTAAAAGGCCACGGCTTTATCTCCGTCTGCAGTGAGAGGGCTGGGTCCCCGAAGAGGTGATAGACATCCATAACCCAAGGGTAAGCGGTGAGGTTGACTTTAAGCTTGGCGTTGAGGGAAAGCTGCCCCAATTCAGTTTGCCCATGCCTAAAGAAGTCCTCCATAAATCCATAGAGAAGCTCCCTATGGGCAGGAGAAAGGGCGTGCATCGCGGGCCCGAACGCTGCTATTGCTCCTTTTGCTGGAACCCTTACAAGCTCCTCATCCAAGGCCGATGTGTCTGGCCGGGCGAAGAACCCCGTAAAGCAGGTCATTTCCAGAACGACTGGGAGCCTTCGGCTGTTGGTTAGCGAGGGTATATCGTTCAGGTGGAAGAGGTTGCCGTGTTCCCACTGATGCCATGAGCTATGCCCCATCCAGCTTATGAACAAGGCCCCTTGGTTCCACTCCCTTAACAGCTTTTCCCTCGTTTCTGCCACCCCCTGACAGATGCTGGGATTAGATGGGTCGCTTCCTGAGCAATACAAGCGTATCCCCACGAACGGCTCTCTCACCAAGTTATAGGCTTCATCGGTCCAAGCATGGAAGTCTCCGGCGCTATCCGGGTTATCGGCCACGAAGAGGAGGCGGGAGTTCCATCCACCGGGGAGTGGGGAGGTTTCATAAGCTATGATTTTATCCACCATGGCTCCGGCTTCATCCGCGCTCCTTGCCGGAAGCCTGCCGATGAGCATATCGGGTAGGTTGTCATCCCCATCCACACAGACGTAGCGGTTGTCGGCAGGGATTTCTTCGCCTTTCGGGCCAGCTTCAGTCAGATAAGGTGGAATATAAGAGGGCTGGGAGTCGGACCTAAACCTTTTGGGGTCAAAGGTGCCATCACCTATGAGGAGGACGTAAATCGGGCGAGGATTCCAATTGTAGGCCTCGGTCAAGAAAGCCCTTATGGCTTCTGGGTCAGGTAAGCCGTCGCTGTAGTGGTCGTATATGCTTTGAAGGTTGACCACTTTGACTCTGAGGCCTTGGCTTTCCCTCAGGCTTACGAGAGGAGACAGGGCGCTTAGGAAATCAGGATGAGAGATGATGAGGTAATCGGCTCCGGGTTCTGGGAGAGGTCCTGGCTTACGGATTCGCACTGGGCTCATTATGCCTTCGCTATCGGTTACAAAGTAGCGGCGGAGGCTGCCACCTGGGTCGCCAATGGTTACGGCATTGCCTTCAATACTAAAAGAGCTAAGTTTGATAGGGGCTTGAGGATTGGTCACGTCATAAGCCCTAAAGGGGGAAGTTCCGGCCAAGCGGACGGTAAACCGGCTTGGCCCTGATGGCCCATTTGAAAGGCCAGTGGAGAAAGAGATTTGGTGGGCTGAAAGTTGAGGGTCTGGAACGTAATCCAAAGCGAAGGCATCAAGCCAGGCTCCTTCAGCTTTAACGTTTGGGATTCCGGGAAGGGTAAGGGTTAAAGTTGAGGTCGAGGTTAAAGTCCCTGCGGGTATGTCAAAGGTGGCAGTGATAGCCGTTTTGCCATCCCATTGGACTGTGCCAAGGTGTCGGCTATTGAGGTAGACTTCTACCTTATGGTCGGGGTTTTGGAGGGAACAAGTATAACCGATTAGCCAGATTGTAAAGCTGGCAGGCCGAGAGGAGTCGGCGGGGCATTTGAAGGTGTAGGAAAAAGTTGGTGAGCCTGGGTTCTTTAAATCCACCCACGTCCAACGGTCGCCGTCCCGCCCAGCCGGAAGCCAGCCACAGAAGCAATCGGGGGTGTAAATTCTGTTTTCCTCCCACGTTTCTCTAACCCATGGGCTTGCCAGGGGGCCAGAGAGATTAGCATCGCGGGAGCTCATCCGCAGTCCGGGGGATGATTCCTCAGTGATTCGGATGGAATCTGTAGTGCTCCAGCGGCTTGGGCGAGGTTCGGCATAAACGAGGAAAGCTTCGCCAGGCTCAAAAACTGAATCATTATCCCCTTCCCATTCCACAGCAATTTCCTGCGTGCCTTGGTAAAAATGCAAGTTGTGCGGGTTTACCTCGCCGAAGCCTAACGGTTGCAAATCTTCATAGCGGACGCGGTAGAGACCAGGCTTGTAAAACTCTACCAAAGCTGTCGTGCTTGCTGAGGAGATTGCGGTTGCTTTAAAACTTGGCCTCTCAGGGTAAGCATGTTGGGGGTTTATAACGTTTTTGAGGACTGAAGCTTGGATTGGGTCTAAGGAGAAAGGGGGTAGAGAGACGGGAGGCCATCTGATTTCAGCTCGGACCCGGCGGACGATTTTGATGTTCTTTCCTTCGGGTAATGCGGGGTAAAAGGTTAGGGAGGCGAGGCGCAAGCCCCTCAGTTTGCCAAGTTCTTTTAGGATAAGGAAGGATTCAGGCGAGGCTTCAGCTTTATCCAGGGTTGCGGATAACTTTGCCGAAAGCGCATTGGCTTCCAGGATGCGCAAAGTAGGAGTTACTTCTGGAGGCAAAACTACCAGGGCATGGGCATAGGGGAGCGGAGGATAATAGGCGGGGTCAAGGCTTGGCCAATCACCCGCCTTAATGGTCAATTTGCCATCTGGGGCAAGTTGCCAGGAGACTTCTGGAGCTACCCATTCTAACAAAATTCCTGAGGGGTCAATCTTAAGGATTCGCAGCCCTTCTTTTTGGCCTGAGGCTTGTGGGACTACGCTGGTTATTAACAAAAGAAAAAGTAGAAAGCGCATCAATCGTTTCACTTTAGGCGCAGCTCCTTTTGGGTGTTGCTATAAAATTAGTCGGTTATGCCCTTTAAAACCCTTCTTTTCAGCCTACTCTGGCCATCTTTGTGGGTTCTGCGGATATTATAACAGCGGGCTAAAAGAGTTGAAAAATGGGGTTGGTCCCACTTGGTGGCAGGTTGATAAAAGTTGGCAGCTCACCCCTTGCTTTTGTTTTGGGGGCACATCCCTCAGGCCCCTTAGGAGGGGGCGTGGCCCCTTCCACCCCAATTTTTAATCAAAATTGGCCTATGCTGCCCCTTGGCCAAAGGCCTAAAGATGCTGACTCCAGTCGGCATGGATAGTCAGGGTAAGAAGTCCGATGAAATTGAGGCACACCCCAAGTGCTGAAAGAGGTTGCAATTTTGTAACTTACCCCTTATAATTAGGCTGTCTCAACTTGCCCAAGGGGGAAAGAAAGTGAACATAACCCGAAGGACCCTGTTAATCATCGCTTCACTTCTGGTTTTCCAGCTCTTGGTCTTTTACCTCACGTCCAGGGCCTTCTTCCTCCAAAACTTCGCCCAGCTGGAGGAGCAATGGGCCATAAGTAATGTGAAGAGAGCTTTGGTTTTCCTTGAGAGCCAGGAGCAGAACCTAATAACCATAGCCCAAGATTGGGCAGCGTGGGATGATACTTACTACTTTGTCCAAGAGCCAACGGAGGACTATATAAAGTCAAACCTTGTGGATGAAACCTTTGAAAGCTTAGGGATAAACCTAATGCTTTTCATAAACATCTCCGGTAAGCTTGTCTTCGGCAAGGCTTATGACCTTGAAGCCCATCAGGAGGTGCCCCTACCGGAGGGTTGGGAGGAGCATTTTCATCCCGGAAGCCCGCTCCTCCATCACACTGACCCTAAGGATGGGAAAGTTGGGCTTATCACTCTGCCCAAGGGCCCTATGTTGATCGCTTCCTACCCTATCGTCACCAGCGAAGAAGAAGGCCCAATAATGGGCACCTTTGTAATGGGCTATTACCTCACCCAGGCCCACGCTGAAAAGCTTTCCGAGGTAGTCCGTTCCCCAGTCTCTTTCCTTTCCCTTCACGCTCCCCAAGTCCCTGCAGGGCTGGCAAGGGGGGAGGAATTCGCCTTGCACATTGTGGATTCCAGAACCATTGAAGTTTTTGCCCTCCTTCGGGACCTTTACGGGCAGCCAGCCTTGGTCCTCAAGGTAACCATGCCCAGGGAGCTGTACCCACGGAGTCAAACCGCCTTTTACTCCTTCTCCCTTCTGAACCTTCTGCTTGGCCTTGCTTTTGGTGCGGTCATCCTCCTCTTTCTCCGGCAGCACCTCCTTTCCCGGTTAGTCAGACTTTCTGAAAGCCTGGTGGCCATAGCTCGCTCCGGAAGCATCTCGGCCAGGGTTGCGGTGGAAGGAAGAGATGAGCTGGCTGAAGTAGGGGCCAAGGTCAATGAGCTTTTAGCCTCCTTGGAAGCAAGCCGAAGGGCTTTGGAGGAAAGCGAAAGATGGCATCGCCTTCTCATTAACTCCATAACCGATGGCCTCTGGGTTGTAGACCGTGAGTTAAAGCTCCAGCAGGTTAACGAGCCTGGTGCTGGTTTCCTGGGCCGGAAGGCTGAAGAAATTTCCGGGAAAAGCATGCAGGAGCTACTTGAAGAGCCTGCTTTCTCCGATTTCCGGGAAGCTTTTTCCCGCACCGTTGAAAGGGGCACAGTCCAAACCCTTTCCATCCCTACCGGAGGAAAAACCCTTGAGCTCCGGCTCTATCCCATACCCGACGGAGCGTTATGCATTGTCAGGGATGTCACTGAGCTACGGCGTATGGAATCCTTCTACATAAGAGCGCAGAGGATGGAAGCAGCCGGGAATTTGGCTCTGGCTATAGCCCACGACTTCAACAATTTCCTAACCCCAATATTAGCGAGCACTGAGCTAATCCTTTCGGGAGCGGTATCGCCTAAGGAAAGCCTTGCCCTCATTGAGGAAATCCGAAAAACATGCGAGAAGGCCTCAACTCTTGTGAGGCAACTTTTGCTCTTCGGCCGCAAGGAACCATTGTCTCTTGAGACCTTAAGCTTGAACTCCGTAATCATGGACATGAAAGGCCTCATCTCCCGAACTTTAAGGGAAGGAATAGAGCTTATTTTGGAACTTTCCCCTGACCTTTACCCGATAAAGGCCAACCGAAGTCACCTTGAGCAAATACTCATGAACCTTGTTATGAACGCCAGGGATGCAATGCCTGAAGGGGGCAAGCTTTTGATAAGGACTGAAAATGTCCGGCTTACGGATGAAAATTTAGTTCACCCTGAAGCCTACCCCGGGGAATTCGTTCGCCTCATTGTGAAAGATACGGGGATCGGAATGAGCCCCGAGGTGAAGGAGCGCGTCTTTGAGCCTTTCTTCACTACCAAGGAGCCAGGGGGTGGGACAGGCTTAGGGCTAAGCGTGGTTTATAGCATCATGAAACAGAACAGGGGCTGGATAGAGGTTGAGAGCAAGCTGGGGGAAGGAACCAGTTTTTCCCTCTACTTCCCGGTCGCAAAATCTGAGGCTTAGACTATGGTGATAACATTGCTCACGGACTTCGGCCTTGGGGATTATTTCGTGGGAGCTATGAAAGGGGTGATTCTATCCATAAACCCCAAGGCTACCATAGTGGACATAACCCATGAAGTTCCACCGCAGGATGTGCTGGCAGCGGCCTTTATCTTGGAGGCATCTTGGCCTTACTTCCCCCAAGGTTCAATCCATGTGGCGGTGGTTGACCCAGGAGTGGGCTCAGGGCGTAGAATCATAGCTGTAAAGACAGTTCGCGCTATCTTCTTAGCCCCCGATAATGGCCTTTTGACCCCCATCCTTAAAAGCGAGGATGTCCAGGAAATCTTCTCCATCACTAATCCTAACTACTGGCTTCCAGAGGTTAGCCCTACTTTCCATGGGCGTGATATCTTTGCTCCTGTGGCCGCTCACCTTTCCCTGGGGGTCCCTCTTGAAGATATGGGGGTAACTATTGAAGACCCAATCCTTTTGGAATGGCCTTGCCCTTTCAAACTCCCCGATGGAACCATTGTGGGCCACATCCTTCACATAGACCGCTTCGGCAACTTGATAACTAACCTCAAAGCGCACGACCTTAAGGAAGGAGTGGTCATAAGGGTCGCCGGCTGCAAGATTCATGGCCTTAAGAGAACCTTTGCCGATGTTGGCGAGGGTGAGCCTGTGGCCTACATAGGAAGCACAGGCCGGCTGGAGATAGCTATCCGACAGGGCAATGCTGCCCGCACTTTCAAACTTCGCCGTGGCGATAAGATTTACGTGGAGGGGCAAGGCAATGGCTAAATTCATCATTGAAGGAGGAATACCACTTGAGGGAGAAATTGTACCCAGCGGGAACAAGAACGCAGCCCTACCTCTTCTTGCCGCTTCCCTCCTCACCGATGAACCTCTGGTCCTGAGGAACATCCCGCTAATAGGTGATGTCAAGACAATGTTGGCCCTCCTGGAGGACCTGGGAGTAGAGATAAGCTTCACCGGGGAGAAGGAGGTGACTTTAAGGGCGCGCGACGTGAGGAAAACAACTTTGAGGGAAGACCTATGCCGCCAGATAAGAGCTTCCATCCTCCTGGCTGGTCCGATGCTGGCCCGTTGCGGGCAGGTTAAACTTGGCCCGCCGGGAGGCGATGTCATCGGGCGCAGGAGGCTTGATACCCACTTCTTAGCCTTTAAAGCCTTGGGGGCTCAGGTGGATGTTGATGCCAGGTACTACCTCAGCGCCTCTTCCCTTCAAGGGACTGACATCCTTTTAGATGAAGCCAGCGTCACTGGCACCGAAAACGTGCTTATGGCCGCAGCACTGGCCAAGGGCACAACCATAATCCGGAACGCTGCATCTGAACCGCATGTCCAGGACTTGGCTCGTTGCCTGAATCAGATGGGGGCGAAGATTTCGGGCATAGGCTCCAATGTCCTGGTAGTGGAAGGGGTAGATAAACTCCACGGAACTACGTTTGAAATCCCTTCCGATCACATTGAAGTGGGCAGTTTCATTGGGCTGGCTCTGGCTACAGGAGGGCAAATCCTCATAAAGAAAGCTGTCCCCGAAAACATGCGGATGGCCTTAATGGTCTTTGAGAAGCTTGGGGCAAGGGTTGAGATAAAGGGCGAAGATATCTTAGTCCCTGCCGGTCAAGAGCTGGTGGTGAGGGACGAGATGGATGGAGCTATCCCCAAGGTGGAAGATGGGCCGTGGCCGGCCTTCCCTGCGGACCTGATGAGCATAGCCATAGTTACAGCCACCCAGGCTAAAGGGACAGTGCTTTTCTTTGAGAAGATGTTTGAAAGCAGGCTTTTCTT
>Ga0185307_1000467_pt1 | contig 25514 bp, 21 predicted proteins | sample LHCtaG_FD_128010 | JGI IMG/M metagenome (GOLD analysis project Ga0185307, IMG submission 128010) | Hot spring microbial communities from Little Hot Creek, USA to study Microbial Dark Matter (Phase II) - LHC4sed_matched (SPADES... | ecosystem: Environmental > Aquatic > Thermal springs > Hot... | reverse complement strand
GATTATTTAATGAAAAATGAGAAAGAAAATCAAGCTACTTTAGGATTATTTGAAAAATATCTTACTTTATGGGTTATTATTAGTATGTTTTTAGGTTTTCTTATAGGCAATTTTTTTCCAGAATTAAGTTTATTTATAGAGTCTCTTCAAATTGGGGATATATCCATCCCCATGGGAATTTGTTTATTTTTGCTTATGTATCCAACCATGGTAAATATAGAATTTAAAGAAATTTTAAAAGCTGCAAAATCACCTAAACCAGTAATTATCACATTGATAGGAAATTGGGTTGTAGCTCCAGCTCTCATGGCTCTATTAGTTCGTTTATTCTTAGGAAGTTATCCAGAATATGCTGCTGGAGCTATCTTATTAGGAATAGCACCATGTACAGGCATGGTTCTATTTTGGATTCTTTTAGCAGAAGGTGATGTAGCCAAAGGTGTTGTAATAACAGCAATAAATGCTTTATCAACTCTTATACTTTATACACCTTTAGCTACTTTTTATCTTGGAATTGGAGGAATACCTGTTCCAATAGCTCCTGTAGTTGAGAGTGTAATTCTTTTTGTCGGTTTACCATTAGCTTTAGGTCAGATTTCAAGAAAGTTTCTAATCGAGAAGAAAGGGGAGAGATGGTTTAAAGATAAATTTAGACATATCATAGGAAATATTGCAGCCATGGCATTGCTTATCACTATTGTAATATTATTCTCTTTAAAAGGAGAAGTAATTGCAAATCAACCAATTTTAGTAGGTTTGATATCTATACCGATATTAACACACTTTTTTATCATGGCTACGCTTTTTTATATAATACCATGGTTTTTAAAATTTAACCATAAAGATGCAACAACAATTGCTTTTATTAGTTCAGGTACCCAATTTGAAGTTGCTATAGCAACTGCTACTGTTGTTTTTGGTGTAAATTCAGGAGCAGCTTTAGCAACTGTAGTTGGCCCTTTATGGGAAGTCCCATCCATGCTTACATTTGTTAAAATAGTTTTAAAAACTAAGCATTATTTTTCTTAAGAGGATTTTCATGGATAATGAAAATCAAGCCAATAAAGGAGGGCTTAAATTCAATTTAAGAGAATTTGGTGGCGCTCTAGGAGATTTTGGACCATTACATCCTCTCTTTTTAGCTTATATTAAAATTCTTAATCTTGATCCTGCAGCCATAATGCTTGTTATGGGTATTTCAAATATATTAATAGGAATATACTATAAGCTCCCACTTCCAATCGAACCAATGAAAGCTATAGCAATATATGCTCTTACTTATAAATGGGACATAAACTTAATTTATGCTACATCATTTGGTATGGCAATAATATGGTTGGTATTATCTATTATAGGCCTTTTAGATAAAATTTTATGGATTGTACCAGAGTGTGTTGCTCGTGGCATACAGCTTGCTTTAGCAATATACCTCTTATTGGAATCAATAGAACTTATGCAAACATCAATTTTACTTTCTCTCCTTTCAATAGCAATAATCGCTCTATTTATAACAATAAGTAAAAGAAAATTTGTACCAGCCACGATTGTTCTATATGGTATTGGATTATTCATCGCATTACAAAATGGAGGAATAGTTGCATTAAGCTTTTATATCCCAAAAATACATCTTTTTACTATTAATGACGTATGGAAAGGGATGTTAGAAGTTGGCTTTGTGCAAATATTCTTAACACTTTCAAATGCTGTGATAGCTACAAGAATAGCGGTAAATGAAAGGTTTTTAAGAAAGATAAAAGATGGACAATTAGCTTTAAATATGGGTTTAATGAATCTTTTAGCCGCATTCTTTGGATGTATACCATTATGCCATGGAGCAGGGGGATTCATGGCTCAATATTTCTATGGAGCAAGAACTGGTGGTGCAATGGTAATGGAAGGTTTAATAGAAATCATTTCAGCAATATTCCTTTCAACAATCGTTGTATGGATTTTCTCAAAGTTTCCAATAGCAATAGTCGGTGCAATGCTTATTCCAGCATCTATAGAACTAGGAAAAGAAGTTTTAAAATTAAAGAAGCGTATTGAATTGATTATAGCTTTACTTATAGCAATAATATCCTATTTAACAAATTTAAGTATAGGCTTTATTATAGGAATTACGATTTACTATATATTAAAAAAGTTAAAAATAAAGATTGAATAATTTCTATATTTAAATTTTTTTAATTAAAAATAAAAAACTATTCTCTTTTTTGTATTATAATTTCTCTACCTTCAATTATAGCTCTTATTAATTTCTCCCTTGCATTTTCAACTAATCTCCAAACAGTATTTCTTGATACCCCCATTTTTATACCAGCTTCTTCAAAAGATAACTTTTCCAAGTCTATAAGTCTTAAAGCTTCAATTTCAGCTAATTCCATATAAATTGCTTCTATATTCTTTTCTGGAATTGGTTTAAGCTTTTCAATATTAATAAATGAATCTATGATAATAGGTTTTGGCGACCTTCCAACTTTTCCATGTCTATATCTTTTACACCAACGCCTATGAAACATATATTATGAGATATATCATAAAAATTTAAATATTACTTTATAATATAATTTCGTGAAATATCACGAAATGGAGGTGATTAAATGAGAGGATGGTATTGGCCTAAAGGTTGGTGGTGTCCAAGACATCCATGGCCTCCAGCATGGGCAAGATTGTGGCTAGGATGGCCATATTATTGGTCTTATCCAACGGATCCAAGTGAAGAATTAAAAGCATTAGAAGATTTAAAAAAAGATTTAGAAGTAAATCTAAAAGAAGTATCTAAACGTATAGAAGAACTTAAAAAATTAATTCAAGAGAAAAAATGATAAATAATTGTCATTAAGAATTGCTATTGCAACAAATAATAATAAGGGGCTTGAAGATACTATTTCGAAAGAATTTGGACATTCTAAAACTTTTACAATCATAAAAATTGAAGAAAAAGAAATTAAAGATATTAAAATGATACAAAATCCTGCTAATAAACTTAATCATGGCAAAGGGCCAATAATAGCTAAGCATTTAGCAAATATGAAAAATAGACATGATAATCACAGGAGAATTAGGCCCAGGTGCTTCAATAATACTTGATCAACTTAATATAAAGAAATTAATAGTTAAACCTGGACAAAAAAGTTATAGATGTATTAAAAGAAAAAGCTTTAATTAGGTGAGTTTTATATAAACAAAACATTTTCGATGCTATGAATGTGGAGAGATTATAGAAGTCCCATATGGTCAGCCTAAACCTTTACAATGTCCAAAGTGTGGCTCACCAAATATTCATAGTTAAGAAGAAGAAAAAGGACCTAAGTGGATTAAGAAATAAAATTTATTAAATATTTAAAAATTTTGCTTGGCATATCACACTGTAAATGTTAAATTTTAATCATTAATATGAAAAATAAAAGTAATTATATATAAATAAGTTATTCGAACAAAGATTAATAATATGTAACATAAATTAATAATCTATTTGTTACTATAGATATGCCCCATTGTTTTTTATAGTTAATAATACCTATAAAAAACTTAAAATAGAGATAATGAAAAATTTCTAATAATTTATTTTAGAAAATTTAGCGGGCCCGGCGGGATTTGAACCCGCGACTTGCGGCTTTCTTCAATTTAGGAGGCCGCTGCCCTATCCATTCTAGGCCACGGGCCCAAAAAATATATTTTATTCTATAGTTTTAAAAAATGTTTTCTAATTATATATAAAAAACATTCTTACTTATTACTTTTATGATAGGTTAAAATTATTTAAAAGAAAAATATTTAAGATGGTGGTTTACATTTTTGTATTCCATGGGAGGGAATAAATGAGCGAAAGTTCTTTACGTATAGAGATTGAAAATTTTAGAAAAAATTTGAAAAAAGATTTAATATTCAAGCTTTTATGTGAAAATTGTTCATTATCAAATGCACAATTGGAAAGCTTATTAATTGAATATATTACATCAAATTTGGATGAAAAATTAAAATTAGAAGAAAAAGCAAGATTAAGAAAGAAAAAAGTTACAAAGGGAGCATATTTAAGAACATTAAAACAAGCTTATAAAAATATTAAAGAATCTTTTTATACCATCCTTCTATTAAGCTATTTAGGCATACTTTCCACTTCTAAATTTTCTTACTTTATAGATCTAGGAGAGAAACTTAGAGAATATATGGATATATATAAGGATAATAGGAATGAAGCATACTTAAAAGAAATGAGAAATGAAATAATAGAATTTTTAAATAAATTAAAATATTAGAAATTACCATTTTGATTTTAATGTAATTTCACTTTTTCATAATATTTTTTAGGAGTTAGATGCTATATGAATAATTATGATTTAAATGAAAGAAATAGAATAGAAAAAATAATTAAAAAAATTAAAGAAATTAATCCTTCAAAAATTCTTATACAATCTCCAATAGGATTAAAAAATTTTGCTATAAAAGTAAGTGATGAACTGAATAGAATAGGAATTCCTACGATTATTTCTGCTAATCCATGTCATGGAGGATGTGATGTTGCATTTAATGAAGCAAAAAATATTAATGCAAATCTTATTCTTCATATAGGACATTCAAAATTTTTATCAAAACATGAAATACGCACATTATATTATGAATATCATTATAAGGATTTTAAACCTTTAGAAGATACTTTAAGAAATGCTATTCCATTAATAAATGGCAAAAATGTAGGAATAGTAGCTACAGTTCAATGGATTAAAATGCTTAAAGAAACTATTAATTTTTTAGAAAAATATGGAATAAATGGAATTATTGGAAGAAAATGTGGATTAGCACAACATAATAGTCAAATAATTGGATGTGATTATTCTACTGCAAAAATTATTGAAAAAAATATCGATTCTTATATTGTTATAGGAAGTACTTTTCATGCTTTAGGGTTAAAACTTATTACAGAAAAAAATGTGATCGCAATAGAACCATTTATAGGAAAGGCTTTAAATATAGAGGATTTAGCAAAAAAAGTACTTACACAAAGATTTATGAAAATTCAAGAATTTAAAAAAGCTAAAAAAATTGGAATATTAATATGTTTGAAACCTGGACAAAAAAATTTAAAAATAGCTGAAAAATTAAAAGAAATAATTGAAAAAAATAATAAAAAATCAAGTCTAATTACAATAAATGAAATAGAAAATATTCGTCTAGAAGAAATGACATTTGATGCATATATAAATACTTGTTGTCCAAGAGTAAGTATAGATGATCAATCTATGTTTAAAAAACCATTATTATTACCTAGTGAAGTACTTATTGCATTAAATTATTTAGAATGGGAAAAAACAATTTATTCATTAAATTATTTGCATCCATTTTAAAAAGTGAAGAAAAATGAAGAAAATAGAAAAAAGAATCGTAGTTCCAGGAGAGAAAATAGGTGTAATTGAAGAATTTATAGGAGAAAATGGAACATATATTAATGATTATGAAGTAATTTCAAATAATTTAGGATTATTAAATATAGATTATAAATCAAAAATAGCAAGAGTAGAACCTTTAAATAAAATAGAAATTATAGAGAAAAATTCTTATGTTTTATGCGAAGTAAAAGAAGTACAAAATAGTTTAATTATTGTAGATATACTTTCAGTAAATAAAAAACCTTTAAAGCATCCTATGAGTGGAATAATTTTACCACTTAAGATAAAAAAAGAAAAGAAGCCATTATTAAGTATTAGAGATATAGTAATTGCAAAAGTTGTAGATAATTCTTATGGAATTATAACTCTTTCAATAAAAGATAAAGATTGTGGAGCTTTATTATGTTTTTGCGAATTTTGTGCTTCTCCACTTAAACTTAATAAGAACCTATATTGTAAAAAATGTAAAATAAAGCAGGATAGGAAAATAATAAAAAAGTATTATAATAACTTTAAACAAATCTTAGAATGGTTTAGGTTGAAGTAAAAATGGAAGTAGCTATAGTAAAAGAGCGAAACGATTATTTAGAATTAATAGTTAGAGATGTTGGTGTTTCATTAATAGCAGCTTTAAGCGAAGTAGCACAAAAAAATGAAGAAGTAGAATATGCAAGTTATAGAATAGAGCATCCATTAAAAAGCGATATAAGATTTATAATAAAAACAAAAGGAAAAAATTTAACAGCAAGAAATATATTAGAAGATTCTATTAAAAAAATGAAAGAAATAATTAATGAAATATATTCATTAAGTGAAGAATTAGAAAAAAAGCAATAAAAATTCAAAGGAGGTATAGAAAATGAAGTTCTGCCCAAAGTGCGGTAAAAAACTTTCAATAAAAAAGAAGAATGATAAAAATGTACTATTTTGTAAAAAATGTGGTTATGAAGAAAAGATAGAAGAAGTATTAATATCAACTAAAAAACTTTCTAGCAAAGAAGTAGCTATAGAAACTGTTAAAGAAGAAACTACACCTCTTCCTATAACTAGTGATGTTAAATGCCCAGCTTGTGGGCATAATGAAGCATATTGGTGGACAGTACAAACAAGAAGTGCAGATGAACCTACGACTCAATTCTTTAGATGTGTAAAATGTAATCATACATGGAGAGAATATGCTTAACTAAAAATAAAAAATTAATTATTGCAATTTTTTATTGAAGAAAAATATGTTAAAAGATTTTTAAAAATTTTAAAAAATAAAAAGAATATAGTTAATATTCTTCTTAAGATTGATACAAAATTTAGCTAATTTTAAAAAGAATATAAAGAATTAATCGATTTTATTTTTATTATCTGAACATATTAATCTATAGGATGAATAATTTTTAAAATAATATTAAACATGTATTTTTGCTTCCTAATGGAAAATTTATTTTTTCCCATTCATCTTTCTTGCCAATTATGCTAAAAACACCACAAACAAAAACATTTAATTTTTTTAGAAAATCAAAAAAAGAATTAATTTTATTACTATTGAAAGCATTACTCATAATTATTAATACACTTTCATTATTTTTAATATATTTTTTTGGTAACCAATAAACATTATTTTCTCCAAAACTTGAATATATAAAATATAGAAAATTGTCTTTTATTTCACAAAAAGGAGAATTACTAAGAAATAAAAATTTTCTATTTGAAAATAAAGCAATGGAAGTTGCAAGACTTATACTTAATTCATCAAATGCAATAATACATGTAATTTTTCTTCCTGCAAAAAAATCTAATGCATATAAAGATAAAATTTTTAATATATTTGAATTTAAAAATAAAGCTGAAGAATCTATATAACCATTTTTATCAATAATTATATTTTCTCTAATGATTTTTTCTATATCTATAATAGGAGTAATTTTATTAATTAAATCCATTATTTTCTTACCTTTAGGTGTGCTTTTCCCAGTACAATATCGACTTAATGTAGAAATTGGAAGTCCTGTAATCTTTGAAAGAGTATTGTAATCATATTTTTCTTTTAAGATTTTAAGAATATCTATAACTAATGATTCTCCTCCATGCGAAATAATAAATTCCAATTTTTTTCCGGACATTATAGAACCATCTCTTAAGAAGAAAAAATAAGTATATTCTTATATTAAAATGTAAGAAGTAATAAATTAAAAAATAAGTTTTTCTCTAAAAATTTAAACTATAGAATAAAATATATTTTTTGGGCCCGTGGCCTAGAATGGATAGGGCAGCGGCCTCCTAAATTGAAGAAAGCCGCAAGTCGCGGGTTCAAATCCCGCCGGGCCCGCTATTATGAAATATATTCTTTACAATATTGACAATAATATTTTTGATATTCACTTACATATATTGTTGCTCTATTACATTTTGGACAAGCAGGACCAATTAATAATGATAAAGGTACGGAGGGGGTCGTAGGTGTTTCTATTAATGGTAAAGGTAAAATTTCTTCCCTTTTTTCTCTAAATACTATAAAATTGAAGAATACTGATATTATTAAAGAAAAAAGCCCTATATAAAATCCAACATCAAATATTTTGCTACCCTCTAATGGTAAAGGTGTTAAAATTAAAGCAATGAATCCTATAATTATTCCAATTAATATTAAAATAATTCCACCTCTAAAGAAAATGGATAATATTCCTCCAATAATTATAAAGAAAAAAGCTGAAAAAGCAATGATAGAAACTGTACCTTGAATAGGAGGAATAATTAAAGTATTAAATAAAATATCAATATTATCTATATCATCTTTTACTACTTCATACAGAGAAAGGCTAATATTTGGTCTAAATGGGCTTAAATAACCCCATGGAAGAAAAATACTAATTAATAAAAAAATAAAAAATATTATATTTAAAGGATATATTTTGATCTTTTTAACTTTTATAGTATAAGGTTCCATTCTTTTTAATTTCTTAAAAAAATCTTGAATATAAATTTAAATAGAATAAAAAATATAAATGAGGCTCTTTTATATTCTACTTTTTGGTTTTTTCTTTATAATGAATTAATGAATTTATTTAATTTCTCTAAAATATTTATAATATACCATTTTTTTAATATTATAAAAAAAGGGTTAAAGTCTATGAAAGCTAAGAATTATAGAAACATAGAAAGACCATATACTAGAAAAGAGTTTATTCATGGTGCTCCTCAACCGAGAATTTCAAAATATACAATGGGAACATATAAAAATGATTATGAATATTTACTACAACTTATTTCAAAAAATGATTTACAAATAAGAGATGTAGCTTTAGAATCTGCTAGAGTAACTATGGGGAAAATTTTAAGTAAAAAACTTGGTGAAAATTATTTTTTAGAACTTAAAGCTCATCCTCATCATGTTCTTAGAGAAAATAAAATGATTTTTGGTGCTCATGCTGATAGATTACAAGAAGGTATGAGGCGTGCATTTGGAAAACCTATAGGAATTGCTGCAAGAGTTAAAAAAGGAGAGTCGGTATTTGATTTAAGAGTATACAGTTCAGGTTTAGAAGCTGCAAAAGAAGCTCTCAAATTAGGTAGTAAAAAATTACCTAAAGATTATGCAATAAAAATAACTAAAATTGCTCCCCTTCAAACAACTGCGGAAATTCAGCAATAAATACTTAAAAAATTTTAAGATTTTTTAAGTTTTTTATAAATGAAAAAATATTTATATTCATAAAGAAGTAATTTATTTCAATTAAATAATAACGAGAAAGTTAAAAATGTCTATTAAAGAATTTTTTATAAAAAAATTTGAAGAAATAAATTTAGAATATGATGAAAAATTAATTGGTAGAAGAATACACGAATTAAAAAAAATAATGGATGCTGGTTTTAATATTCCTAAAGGATTCATTATCACATCCGACACATTTAAATTCTTTTTAAAACAAAGTAATGATGTTATATCCAAAATAAAGAATGTTTTACAAAATTTTCCAAATATTGAAGAAAAAGAATTAGAATCTAAAATAGAAAAAATTTTTAATGAAACACCTTATCCTTCTCAAATTGAAGAAAAAATAATAGAATCTTATAAAGAATTATCTGAAAAATTAAGAATAGTAGATGCTCCTGTATCAATAAAAATAAGCTTACCATCTAATGAAGAAGAATTTTTTGAAAAAGAAGATATAATCGAAATTGAGAGAAAATTTCAGAATATACGTGGAGAAAGAGATTTACTTTCATGTATAAAAAAAGTTTGGAGTTTAGCTTTAATTAAACTTTTTTTAAAAATGGAAGAAAAAGATTTAGAAAAAATTTCTATAACATTATTTATTCAAAAATCTATACACGCAAAATCAAGTGGAATTATTACTCCATTTAATCCAGAAGACTTAGATAGATCAAAAATTTTAATTGAAAGCATATGGGGATTAATCGATCCTTTAATTTTTAAAGAATTTAAACCAGATACTTTTATTATTGATAAATATAAAAAAGAAATAGTTAAAAAAATAATTTCTAAAAAAACTATTGAATATATTTTTGATCCTCTTGGAGGTGGGTTAATACATAAAATTTTTGTTCCATCAATTCGTCAAGATACTCCAAGCCTTTCTAATGAAGAAATACTTTTTATAATCGATTTAGCTTTAAAAACAGAAGAAATATTTCCATCAGAAAGAATAATATTATGGAGTTTAGATAAAGATTTGCCCATAATGTATGGTTTAACTATTATTGATGTTTGGAAGCCTAGGCTTATTGTTGAAGTTAAACCTCAAGAGATAATTCCAGAAGTAGTTATAGAAAAAGAGGGGGAAATTGTTGAAGAAAAAATCGAGAAAAAAGTTATCGAGAAAGAAATAGAAGTTGTTGAAAAAAAGAAAATAGAATTATTGATGCCAAAAATTGAAATTATTGAAAAACCATTTTTAGCTACAGCTACAAAAGTTTTTGCAATATTAGATACTAAGAATTATTCAGAATTTTTATTAGAATCATTTTTTGATGGATTTTTAATAAAAGGATTATCAGAAGATATAAAAGAATTTTTAAATATTGAAGAAGAAGTTGATGTAACAAAATTAGTAAAAAAATATAATTCCATTATAGAAAAAAATCTTTTTAAGCAAAATATTATTTTAATTCATTTATCTTCAAATGAAATTAAAAAAGAAATAGACTTTCTTAATCTTCAATTAGATATTATTTATAAAATTATTGAAGTAAATAAATTGAAAAATATTAATTTGCTTTTCTTAAGTAAAGAAGTAAATAAATTAAATATTGATAAAATAAATTCTATAAAAGATAATTTCCTAAATAAAGGAATAAACATTAAATTATTTTTAGAAATAAATTCATTATCATCGATTTTTTTAATTAATGAATTGAAAAAATTCTTTAATGGATTTTTAATAAATGGAGATTTACTTATTAAAGAAACATTCGAAAATGTTTCATATGCAGAGATTTTAAATAATTCATTTATGAATATAATAAATCAAATATTTTTGAATATTAATTTAAATGAAAATCAAATATTTTACTTAAGTGAAAAAGATAGATTTGACTTGGAATTTCTCAAATATCTTTTAAATAAAGGAATTAATGCATTAATTGTAAAACCTGAAATATTAAAATATGTTAAAGAATACATTTACTCGATTGAGCAAGAGCTATTGTTTAAAAGAATTAAATAATACGCCGAGGGCCGGATTTGAACCGGCGACCTACGGGTTTCAATAAGGTTTAACAGCCCGCAGCTCCACCTGGCTGAGCTACCTCGGCTTTATATTTGAACTTTTAAAAAGAGGTTATTATATTTTTCCATGAAAAAGAAAAGAAACGTTTATTAAGTTTATTTTTATAATAATAATATTGAGGTGTAGAGTTTGCCTATAGCATTTGTATTAATAAATACTGAAATAGGTGCTGAAGAAGAAGTTTTAGCAGAATTAAGAAAAGTAAATGAAGTAAAAGAAGCTTACATGGTTTATGGGGTTTATGATATAATTGCTAGAATTCAAGCAGAGACAATGGAAAAGCTTAAAGAAATAGTTTCATGGAAAATAAGAAGGTTAGATAAAGTAAGATCAACTCTTACAATGATAGTAATAGAATCTTAAAGGATAAAGTATAAAAACTGATAAAAAATAATTTTAAATTTTTATTAATTCTCCTACTTCATTTAAATCTATTTCTTTTCTAAAAAGCATTCTAGATAATGGTTTAGATAGGTGCCTTCTTGCTCTTGGTGGTACTTCATAAAATCCAGGTTTTATATATCTTTTAATAGGCATAATTAATGGTTTTAAGTTAATACTTTTAAAACCACATTTTTTACATACAAATCCTTTATTTTTTCCAGCTGATTTCATTCTTTTATTACATTTTGGACATATTGGATTTATTTTTTCTTCTTGAGAAATTTCTATTACTTTAATTTTTTCTAAATTAATTGTTAATGGTTCATTTTCTCTAGGTTTTATTCCTCCATATACTTCAACAACATCTCCTTTTCTAAGTGATAGTACTACATCTCTAAATTTTTTTGTAGGCTCATATGCTGCACATCTAATTTTATTATTTTCATTTCCAATCCAAAAAAATACATGTCCACCTTGAATAATAAATGGATTAGATATAATTTTCCCTTTTAGTGATACTGATAAGAATGGTTTTACATCATTAATTTCTACTTTATTTATATGAGCATCTGTTGCTTGATTTGTTTTAAATAATAAAATTCTTTCTATTTCTTCATTTATTTTTAATATATTTTTTGCTTTAAAAGCTGCTTCTATAGTATTAGATCTAATTCCATAAAATACTGGACATGGAGTATGTGGAGTAATTCTTATATCATTTGTAGAATAATCTATATTATCAAAAGTATATGGATAAGTTTCTTTATCCATTTCTATAACAGATTCTTTATCTATCCTTCTTTTCGTTCCCCAATTTTCAGGTTTCCTATAAGCAATTAATTCATAAGTATAATCTTCTTTAAGTTCTTCACCTATTGCTGCTAATGCTCCAATTATTCCTCTACCAAGTTTAATTTTATAAATTTCTGCTCCTATTTTTTTAGCGATTTCTTCAGCTTCTTCTAATGTTACAATGTATTTAATAACTCTTTTTGAAAAATCTTTTAATTCATTCGGTATTTTTTCTCCTTTATAAAAAACTATTCCTGGATGTGTATCTTCATTTTCTTTTTCAGCCATTTTTTCTACTATTTCTATAGTTTTCTTTTTTACTTTATCAAAAAGCCAATCTTCAATTTTAAAACTCATTGCTATAGCTGCATTTCCTCTAGTTTTCCAAATCCAATTTGGATTAAGTCTTATTAATCTAGGAAAATCTATTGGAACAGCGCCCATTTTTAATAATTCATAAAATATTATTGCTCCTATGTAAGTTGTGCACATTCCATTTTTTGAATCTGTATCATCTAAGCCTATGTGAAGTATCATCTCTAGTTTTAATAAAATATTTTTTTATATTATATTTTTTTTAATTATTTATATAAGAAGAAAAATTTATAATTTTATAATAGAGAATATTATTTATTTATTTTTCTACTAATTATCTAAAAATAAAGATGAAAACATGAAGACGAGTAGGCAGTAGTCCTCCTTCTGTTTTTAGGTGGGATTTTTCTAATCGGCTAACTTAAGCCTCATGGAAGCAATCATTGGCTTAATTTAGCCTTTCCTCACATGGGACGCTCGTTTCAACCATTCTCTATTCTTCTTCAACTGCTTTTTAATTGCAGTATCATTCTCATTAGAATAGAGGGGTCTCGTTTCTGTAGCGTTGCCAAGGGTTTCCCCTTACACCTCGCGGTGTCATGTTCTTCCATGAGGGGAGGACCTTCCCCAAGAAAAATCTCGTAACCCACCCGCCTACTCGTCTTCATGTACTGCTTGCATAACTGGAAACTTTCACCTAGAATTGTGTTTAGTGACTCGAGCTTTTGGGAGTAGCGGGCTGAGAGCCTCGGCCAAAGCCTAGGCTCGTACACCCCTACCCCATCAAACCCGTCTTCTACAGGGGCTCTCGTCCCTAGCATAAGGCTTGTCACCAAGCCTTTTTGCTAGGGATTGGCTGCCTCTTTTCGAGAGCGGCTTCGGGCTTAGATGCTTTCAGCCCTTATCCGCTGCGGCGTGGCTGCCCGGCGTTGCCCTGTAGGACAACCGGTAAACCATTGGCCGCGGCGCCCCGTTCCTCTCGTACTAGGGACACCTTCCTCTCAGGCAGCCAGCACTCCCAGCAGGTAGAACCTGATCTGTCTCACGACGGTCTAAACCCAGCTCACGTTCCCCTTTAATGGGCGAACAGCCCCACCCTTGGCCGCTTCTGCACGACCAGGATGGGAAGAGCCGACATCGAGGTACCAAGCCGCGGGGTCGATGGGAACTCTCGCCCGCGACGAGCCTGTTATCCCTGGGGTAAGTTTTCTGTCACCTCCAGCCCCCATCGGTAGGAGCTGAAGGATCGCTAGGCCAAGCTTTCGCTACCAGATCCCTTACTGTGAAGGATCTGGTTAAGCCGGCTTTTGCCCTTGCACTTAACAGCGGGTTTCTGTCCCGCTTAAGCCGACCTTTGGGCCCTCTCGATATCTTTTCGAGAGGGTGCCGCCCCAGCCGAACTGCCCACCTCCCGTTGTTCCAGGACTATTGTCCTGGTGAGAAGCATAGCCAGGGATAGGTGGTGTGGCATTGGCGCCTCCCTTATCCCCGGAGGGATAAGTTCTACGGCTCCCACCTACGCTCTGTATCCCCAGCCACGCTCCAGCAGGAGGCTGCAGTAAACCTCCACAGGGTCTTCTCTCCCCGCTGGGAGTTCGTGGACTGTTCGTCCACGTTACGTAGGTTCACCGGGCTCCAGGTGGGGACAGCGGGGCCCTCGTTGATCCATTCATGCACGTCGGAACTTACCCGACAAGGCATTTGGCTACCTTAAGAGAGTCAGAGTTACTCCCGGCGCTAGCCGGCCCTTAGCCCAGTTGAACCTGGGTTTTAGGTACCGGCGCTGGCCAGGATTCAGAAGCCGTTCACATCCTTTCGGACTTGCGGCTTCCTATGTTTTTATTAAACAGTCGGGACCCCCTTGTCACTGCGACCTGCGTTCCCAGTTTTAAAACCAGGAACACAGGCACCCCTTCTCCCGAAGTTACGGGGCTAATTTGCCGAGTTCCCTCACCCAGAGTAACCCGATACGCCTTAGGCTTCTCACCTAGGGGCACCTGTGTCGGTTCTAGGCACGGTCTCCAGGGATCCTTCCCAATATCCTTTTCACTGACCCCAGGAATCAGCTGAACTACCCATACGGGTAGCCCATCCTACTTTCACCTGGTTCTCGCCATTACGGCTCTCCCCAGGCTTATGTAGTTGGATCGAGCTACAGCTCGACTCAGCCTATCCCGAGGTGTCGGATATTGGGCTTGCGTCGCCGCACGTACCCTGGAGGCACTGGAATATTAACCAGTTTCCCTTTCGGCCTACTCGGTTAAGATCGGCCTTAGGACCGGCTAACTCCCGGCTGACGACGCATTGCCGGGAGACCCTTGCCCCTTCGGCGGAGGGGATTCTCACCCCTCTTCGCTGTTACTACTACCGGGATCTACATTAGCGGTCGGTCCATCGGATCTCACGACCCGACTTCTGCCCGACCGCTACGCCCCCCTACCACCATGAAGCAAAAAGCTTCATGGTCCAGGGTTTCGGCAGTTGGCTTAGGCCCGTCAATTTTCGGGGCCTCCAACCTCGGCGGGTGAGCTGTTACGCACTCCTTAGAGGTTGGCAGCTTCTATGCCCACCTCCCCGCTGTCTATGGTTGGAGACGCCCTTTAGTTTGCCACTTAGCCAACATTTAGGGGCCTTAACCCTGGTCTGGGTTGTTCCCCTCTCGGCGTAGGAGCTTACCCCCTACACCCCACTCCCAGGATCTACGGAGCTAAGGGATTCGGAGTTCGAAAGGAAGGCGGGCCCTCATCGGACCCTTTCCTTCCTATCGGTGCTCTACCCCCTTAGCATCCTCCCCTGAGGCTGAGCTGCAACTCACTTCGGGGGGAACTAGCTATCACCAGGCTAGATTGGTTTTTAGCCCCTAGCCCCAGGTCAAGGGAGCGAGTTGCACGTCAGCACCCTTTCGGGCCTCCACCAGGCTTTCGCCCGGCTTCGCCCTACCCAGGGCTAGATCGCCTGGTTTCTAGTCTCACACACGTGACTACCAGCCCTTTTTAGGACTGTGCTCCTCCCAGCTTAAAAAAGCTGGTGCGAGCAATCGGTTTCCCTACGCCTCCGCGCTTTAAGCGCTTAGGCTCGCCACGTGTGTGAACTCCCCGGCCCGTGTTTCAAGACGGAGTGTGCAACCCTGGTTGTCTATCCTCGACTAAAAATCTTTGGATAGATTCATCCCTTTTGGGCTGCACTCGTCTATTATCGTCCGGTTTCAGGCGCTTTTCACCCCCCTCCCGGGGTACTTTTCAACTTTCCGTCACCGTACTGGTGCGCTATCGGTCTTGGGACGTATTTAGCCTTGGAAGCCGATGGCTCCCAACTTCCCGCACCATATTCGAGGTGCGGTACTCCGGATACCAACCCATCCCCTACTTACTTACGCCTACGGGGGTTTCACCCTCTATGCCGAGCCATTCCAGGCTACTTCGGCTTCATAAGTGAGGGGGTGGTTGGTCCATTACACCACATCTCAATGTAGTTTCCTACATTGATTCGGTTTGGGCTCCTCCCCTTTCACTCGCCGTTACTCAGGGAATCCCGTTTTGGTTTCTTTTCCTCCTCCTACTTGGATGTTTCCGTTCGGAGGGTTCCCGTTCTCAGCTTTAAAGCTGAGAACATAGCATATGAGGTTAAACCTCATATGCTATAGGAAATCCCATTCGGGAATCCCCGGATCAACGCCTGCATGCGGCTACCCGGGGCTTATCGCAGCTTGCCACGCCCTTCATCAGCGCCCAAGCCTAGTCATCCACCGGACGACGTATTTTCACTAAACACAATTCTAGTTAGTGGTTTCCAGTTATGCAAGCAGTCACTGTAAGGAAATACCTTACTCCTGCATCCAGCTTAGATGTTAACATCTAAGCTTTCATAAAAAAATGGGTAAGCTTCTGATTATCATAAAAAAGTTTCGGCTTTTCATTAGGAGGTGATCCGGCCGCACGTTCCCGTACGGCCACCTTGTTACGACTTCTGCCTCCTCACCATGTCTAGACTCGACGTAGCCAACAAGACTACGCCTCATCTAGACATAGCTCGGATGCAGCGACGGGCAGTGTGTGCAAGGAGCGGGGACGTATTCACCGCGCGATGGTAACGCGCGGTTACTAGGGATTCCACGTTCACGAGGGCGAGTTGCAACCCTCGATCCCAACCTAGGTAGGGTTTAGGGATTGCCTTCCCCTTTCGGGGTCGGAACCCACTGTCCCTACCATTGAATGTCGCGTGCGGCCCAGGGGATTCGGGGCATACTGACCTGCCGTGGCCCCCTCCTTCCTCCGCCTTTCGGCGGCAGTCCCCCTAGAGTGCCCAGATACTTTCGTATCTGGTAGCAACTAGGGGTGGGGGTCTCGTCCGTTGCCTGAATTAACAGGACGCCTCACGGCACGCACTGGCGACGGCCATGCACCTCCTCTCAGCTTGTCTGGCAAGGCCTTTAACCTGGCCTTCATCCTGCTGTCTCCCCTGGTAAGGTTTCCGGCGTTGACTCCAATTAAGCCGCAACATCCACCCCTTGTGGTGCTCCCCCGCCAATTCCTTTAAGTTTCAGCCTTGCGGCCGTACTCCCCAGGCGGCAGACTTAATGGTTTCCCTTCGGCACAGGAGTGGCCCGTAGCCACTCCTACACCTAGTCTGCATCGTTTACAGCTGGGACTACCGGGGTATCTAATCCCGTTTGCTCCCCCAGCTTTCGTCCCTCACGGTCGGGCGTGTCCTAGCCACCCGCCTTCGCCACTGGTGGTCCTCCTAGGATCAGAGGATTTTACCCCTACCCTAGGAGTACCGGTGGCTTCTTCCACCCCCAAGCCTAGCAGTATTTCCCGCAGTCCAGTGGTTAGGCCACTGGATTTAACGGGAAACTTACTAGGCCCGCTACGGACGCTTTAAGCCCAATAAAAGTCCCCACCACTCGGGGAGCGGGTATTACCGCGGCGGCTGACACCCGTCTTGCCCCCCCCTTATTCGCCTAGCTTTTTACACTAGGCAAAAGCCACCATAAAGGTGGCACTCGGGGTGACCCCGTCGCGCTTGCGCGCATTGCGGAGGTTTCGCGCCTGCTGCGCCCCGTAGGGCCTGGACTCTTGTCTCAGAGTCCATCTCCGGGCTCCCGCTCTCACGGCCCGCACCGGTCACAGGCTTGGTGAGCCGTTACCTCACCAACTACCTGATCGGCCGCAGCCCCATCCTAGAGCTAGGCTAGGACCATTCTCCTAGCCTACTTTCGGTAACGAGTCATTCCAGAACTCGTTACCTATGGGGGTTTACCCTCAGTTTCCCGAGGATATCCCCCTCTCTAGGGCAGGTTAGCTACGTGTTACTGAGCCGTACGCCATGCCCACGAGGGTGAGCATAGACTTGCATGGCTTAGTCCCACCCCGATAGCAGTGGGGTCCGGCAGGATCAACCGGAGTCTTTTATTGGCCGCAAAGCCGAAACTTTTTTATGATAATCAGAAGCTTACCCACATCAGATTTGAGCTTCTTTATTCGCTCAAATCCTCATTATTTAGCTACAGTAGGAGGACGTCTTTTCATTTTGGGGAGGAAAACTCCCCTATCGAGACGATCCGCCGTCGACTGTAGCTAAGCATAGTTTATATTTACTATCTTATTTATAAACTTTTTTCTTTAAAAATTAAAAAATAAGCAATATTAAAAGCTATTTTCCACTATAAAAAGCTTATAAACCAAATATGGATAAAATATCAAAAAATATTAATATTATTTTAAAATTTTCAGGTTTAAATTATAGAGAGAAAATTTATTTTAAACTATTTTTATTTTTTAAGAAAATATAAAATTATAAATAAGCTTTACTCTAATTTTTATTTATATAGGTGATAAATTGGGCCTGTAGCTCAGCATGGTGGAGCGTTCGACTAAAAAGGGACGAGGCTGATAACCGAAACAATTGCGGGAAAGGTCCTGGGTTCAAATCCCAGCAGGCCCATAAAAAATTGTTTTATTTTTCTATACCAGCCATTTTGCGTATTTTCTTACCTATTAATTCAAGTGGATGTTTTTTAATTTCATTAAGGAGTCTTTCAAGATTTTTTCTACCAGTCTTATCTTCTATAATCCATTCTTTAGCATATTTTCCATTTATAACTTCTTTAGCAATTTTACGCATATTTTCTTTAACTCTTTTATCTATAACTCTAGGACCTCTAGTTAAGCCGCCATGTTTAGCAGTATCTGAAACAGCTTGAAGCATACCTGTTAATCCTTTCTCATATATTAAATCCATTATTAATTTAGCTTCATTGCATGCTTCAAAATATGCAAGTTCAGGCGGATAACCTAATTCAATTAAAACTTCAAAACCATTTTTAATAAGTTCTATCAATCCTCCTACTAAAACGCATTGTTCACCTATTAAATCACTTTCAGTTTCATCTTTAAAAGTAGTTTCTATAACACCTGCTTTAGCACATCCTAAAGCTTTAGCCATAGCTAAAGCAATATTTTTAGCTTTACCAGTATAGTTTTGATGAATAGCTATAAGTGCTGGTACTCCAAACCCTTTAAGATACATTTGTCTTAGAAGATACCCGGGACCCTTAGGGGCTACCATAATGACATCTATATTTGATGGTGGAACTATTTGTTTGAAATGTATATTAAAACCATGGCTAAAACAAAGTATTTTGTTCTCTGATAAGTTTGGAGCTATATATTTATTATATACTTCAGGTTGAGCTGTATCAGGTATTAGAATGTGTATTATATCTCCAATTTTGGAAGCTTCATCTATAGAATAAACTTTAAATTTTTCATTTAAAGCTAGTTTCCAAGATTCACCTTTTCTAACACCAATAATAATATCTATACCAGAGTCTCTAAGATTTAATGCTTGATTCCTTCCTTGATTTCCATAACCTATAATAGCTATAGTTTTATCTTTTATTGAATCTAAAGATATATCTTTATCATAAAAAACTCTAACCATATTTTATCACTTTATTCTTCAATTTTAAAAGATTTAAAGTTTCTTGACATAGCTACTGCACCGGTCCTAGCAAGCTCTTTAATACCATAAATTCTCATAAGTTCGATGAAAGCATTTATTTTATCAGAAGAACCGGTTATTTCAATAGTCAAAGAATCTTCAGAAACATCAACTATTCTACTTCTAAATATATTTGCATAATTTATAACATCGCTTTTAGCTTTAGAGTCAGGGGTATTAACTTTTATTAAAGCAAGTTCTCTTATAACGCTTTTGTTTGGATCAAGCTTACTAACTTTTATAACATCTATTAACTTTTGTAATTGTTTTATAATTTGTTCAATAGTAAGTTCATCCCCTTTAACTGTTATAGTCATTCTAGCTAAATCTTTAATCTCACTAGGACCTACCGCTATACTTTCTATGTTAAAATTTCTTCTTCTAAACATATTTGAAACTTTATATAGTACGCCAGGTTTATGTTCAACTATAGCTACTAGAATGTATTCTTTCAATTAAATCATCTCTTTAAAATAATTTCTCTTAAATTTTTACCTGGAGGTACAAATGGTAAAACATCTTCCTCGCTTGATATAGGCACATCAATAACATATGTTACATCAGAATTTATTGCTTCCTTTAAAGCTTGTTCAAGCTCATTTAAAGAATTTACTCTAACACCTTTAGCTCCATAAGCTTCAGCTAATTTAACAAAATCAGGTACTCCTTTTAAAAGCGTATTTGAATATCTTCTATTATAAAATAATCTTTGCCATTGAACTACCATGCCTAAACTTGAATTATTCAATATCATGACTACAACAGGTATATTTTCAACTATGCTTGTAGCTAAATCTTGTTCGGTCATTAGAAAGCTCCCATCTCCAGCAATATCAACAACAGGTACTTCTGGTTTAGCAACTTTAGCTCCTAAAGCTGCTGGAAAGCCAAAACCCATAGTTCCTAAACCACCTGAAGAAATGAATGTTCTTGGTTTTAAAACTTTAAAATATAATGAAGCCCACATTTGGTTTTGACCAACTTCTGTTGTTACTATAGAATCTTCTGGCAAGACTTTACGCAAAAGCTTTACAGCATTAATTCCTGTAAGTTCTTCTTTTATTTCATTATCTGAATATTCCTTCTTAATCATTTCAATCTTTTTAAACCATTCTGATTTTTCTTTCTTTAAACCTCTATAAATAATCTCATCTATTATTGATTTTAAAGCTTTTTTAGCATCAGCAACTATTGGCAGATAAGCTGGAATATTCTTTCTAATTTCAGAGGGATCGATATCTATATGAATTATCTTAGCATTTACGCAAAAATCACTAACTTTACATGTAGTTCTATCCGAAAATCTAACACCTACCGCAAGTATAACATCAGCCATCATTATGGATTCATTAGCTTCAACTCTACCATGCATACCAATACATCCTAAACATAAAGGATGATTTTCAGGCATAGCTCCTTTACCCATAAAAGTGGTAACAACTGGAGCCATAAGAAGTTCGGCTAATTTAAGAAGTTCATCATACGCCCTAGACCAATGAACTCCACCGCCTGCAAGTATTATAGGACGTTCAGCATTTATGATTAAATCGACAGCTTTTTTTATTTGAAGAGGATGTGGATCTATATTGGGCTTATAACCTCTAATTTTTATTTCAGAATTAAAATCTACATCATCAATATCAGTTTGGATATCCTTAGGCACATCTATTAAAACAGGACCAGGCCTACCAGTTGAGGCTATATAAAAAGCTTCTCGAATAATTCTAGGGATATCCTTAACATTTCTTATTTGATAGTTATACTTAGTTATAGGTGTGGTTATACCAATGATATCAACTTCTTGAAAAGAATCTTTGCCTATAAAACTTGTTGGAACTTGACCTGTTATAGCTATTAAAGGACTGGAATCCATGTAAGCTGTAGCAATTCCTGTCACAAGATTAGTAGCACCTGGGCCAGAAGTAGCCATGCAAATGCCAGGTTCTCCCTTAACTCTAGCATATCCATCAGCTGCATGAGCTGCACATTGCTCATGACGCATAAGAATGTGCCTTATATCTCTTTCATCATAAAGAGCATCATAAATTGGAAGTATTGCTCCACCAGGTATTCCGAATATTATTTTAACATTTTGTTTTTTTAAAGCTTCTATTAATGCTAAACTTCCACTCATCTTCAATTTTCATTACCTCTTAAATTTTTATAATCTGCTAATAGAATATTCATACCATTCAATATAGCTTCAACACTTGCAATAACTATGTTTTCTCTAGCACCTCTTGATGTAATAATTTTATCATTTTTTCTAAGTTTTACAATAACTTCTACAATAGCATCAGTACCACCTGTTATAGATTTAACATGATATTCTTCAAGTTGTATAGATTCTACATCTAATACTAATTTTTTAATAGCATTTATAGCAGCATCCACTGGTCCTACCCCAGTAGAAGCTCCACTTATAGTTTTTCCATAAAAATCTAATTTAACAAATGCTGTCGATGTAATATTGTTACCAGTTACAACTACAACTTCCTTTAATTTTATTGGTCTTATTTTAGGTAAGCCTAAAACAGTTTCAGCTATAGCTTGAAGGTCAGCATCAGTAACCCTTTTACCTTTATCTCCCAAATCCTTAACTCTTTTAAGAATTTCAGAAAGCTGTTCATCTGATAAATCAAAACCTATGTTTTTTAGATTTTCTTTTAAACCATGTTTTCCAGCATGCTTACCTGGAACTAATATTCTTTTCCTTCCAACAAATTCTGGAGGAATTGGTTCATAAGTTAATGGATTTTTTATTATTCCATGTGTATGAATTCCAGATTCATGAGAGAAAGCATTTTCTCCTACGATTGCTTTATTTGGTTGAACATATATTCCAGTTAATTGAGAAACAAGCTTCGAAGTTTCATATATTAAATTTGTTTTTATATTTGTTTTATATCCATATAAAAGCTCTAAGCTTACTACAACTTCTTCTAATGCTGCATTTCCAGCTCTTTCACCTAAACCATTAATTGTTACATGAACTTCTTGAGCACCATATTTAAGAGCAATGAGAGAATTTGCAGTAGCTAATCCAAAATCATTATGACAATGGATTGCAAATGGAACTTGTAAGCATTCAGTTAATTCGTTAACAATCTTGGCGGTTTTTTCAGGTGTTAGTATTCCTACAGTATCACATAAACAAACTCTATTAGCTTTACATTCAGCGGCTTTCATGAAAACATTTTTTAGAAAATCTAAATCACTTCTACTTCCATCTTCTGCTAAAAATTCAATAATTAAACCCCTTCCTTTAGCATAATCTATACAATTTTCAATACTTTCTATAACAAATTGTTTATTTTTATTAAGTTTATAATTAAGATGTAAATCGGATGTAGGCATAGTTAGCGTTATTCCATCCACACCAGCATCCGCTGCCAAATCTATATCGGATTTAACACATCTACTAAAGCTATAAATTTCAGCTTTAAGTCCTTGTTCAGAAATTAACTTTAAAGCTTTAAATTCACCTTCAGAAGTTGCAGCAAATCCTGCTTCTATAAAATCAACCCCAATTTCTTCAAGTTTAAAAGCAATTTTGAGTTTATCTTCAGGAGTTAAAGATACACCTGGGGTTTGTTCTCCATCTCTTAAAGTTGTATCTAAAAGAAAAACTTTGTATGGGAAATTAGTGTTTCTTAACGATAAAACACTCACCCATTATTTAGTTTCACCCCGTAAGTGAAACTATTTATTAAAAATTAAGATATATAAATTTTATGTTTTTATAAATTTCTGGAAGCCAAAAAATATTTTAAAAAATTTAATATTAAATTACTTTATATTGTATTTTTAATTTTCTATTATTTCATTATATTTTTGAAAAAATTACAATTTTCATATATAATTCATTATTTAAAGATAAAATTATATTTTTATTAGAATAAAAAATTTAATAAAATGCTGTTTTTAAGAATGCAGCTACACCTCCAAAAGCATTTTTTAATATTTCACCTTCTTCAGTTTCAGAAGATATTAATTCAATATTTATATGAAGACTTTCAGCTAATTCTATTAAAAAGTCTAAATATTTCTGTGTAGAAGAAATTTTCAATGTTTGATTAAGACATTTAGGACATTTTTCAGCTAATATTTCCTGGCTTCTTAAAACAAAATCTTTTGGTTCTACTTTCTCCTCTCTATTATAGCCACAATTTGCACATTCTATTTTAATTAAAATTTTTTCAAGCCCTTCACTAATTAATAAAGTATCTACCAAACCATTTTTAATAGCATTCATAACTTCTTCTTCTCCATATGTTACAGAACTTTTTTCAGAAGTAACTTCTCTTAAAAATTTCTCGATCAATTTTTTTTCTTTAATATATCTTAATTCTTTTAAAAAGTCTTCCGCTTTACTAAGTGCTTCTCTTATACCACTTGCACCAGAATAAGAAGTATCTACAAGTTTAACTTTATCTCTAAGAGTATAATGTAAATAGTTCCCTTTCAAGAAATCTTCTTTTGTAGGTCCAGGGCCTGCAATTATTATCCCTTTTAAATCTGGTTCGTTTGAAAATATTTCATTTGCATGCGCTCCAATTCTTTTATAATATTCATGTAAGCTAGCTTCCCTAAGTCTTTCAAATCTTCTAGCAGATTGACCACCAGCTCTATGTTTCCCAGGTACTCCTGAAGTAAAAGATTTCATAACAAGTATTTTTCTACCTTTAGCTATAGCAATAGCTGCTTCTTCATTATCAATAGCTATTATTCCAAAAATATCTTTCTCTTTTAACATTTCTTTGAGTGGCTCGATATTAAATTTACTATCGCATCTATAAATGAAAGTAGTTATTTTTTCAGGAGGGGTGATAGTATAAACTTCTATTTTCTCTGTTCCAGGACCATTTTGCGGAATTGCTCCACTAAAAATTATTAAACCATTCTCTGGAATTTTATCAAAAAGTTTAAGTTTTTGAATTGTTTTTTCAATAGCATCTTGAACATTTTTTCTAGTAGTTTTGGATTTAATATTAGCTGCTGTAGCATATTCTTGGCGAAGATAATTTATTACATCAGATACTTGCCTTTCAGGAGGAATATAAAGTGAAACAAGCTGCGTTCCTCTACCTTCTTTTTCTTTAATTTCATTCAAAAACATTTTAAATTTATAAAGTGAAACAGAATCTTTACCTAAACTCATTTTTCATTAACCCTTTTTCCATTTTTAAAAAGATAACTATAAGTATTACTCAAGGCGTGTCTAACTTCCTACCATAGTTTAGCCCCCTTTCTGGAGGTTGCTCATACTCTTTACTTGGAAGAGCATGAGCTTCCTAATCCTCCCATTGGGAGGCAATCCAGCAAAATAGTGGTTTTAAAACCACTATTTAACCCTTTTAAAGGTATTAGATTAATAAAGGTATATGCAAGTGAAGATGAAATTAATTCTTTCAAATTAACAAGAAGAGAATTTTATCTTGCTAGAATAGTTGGAAAAAGATATTGGATATATTTAATTAATATAATTGAAAATAAAGATATTACAATTTTTAAAATTAAAGATCCAGTAAATAAATTAAAATGGAAAGAAGATGTAGTGAGAAAAGGTAGAAGAAGGAGAAAAATATACTTCTCTGCTATTCCTAGATTATTAGAAAATAATATAAATGAAAATGATTTAAAAATTGTATCATTAGAAAAAAGGAATATTATTACGAAAAATGAAATAAAAGAAATAACAATTAAAGGTTTGAAAGCATTAAAGAATATTAATAATATTTCAAAAGAAGAAGAAAAAATATTAGAAGAATTAGGATTAATTAGATGCATAGAAGGAAAAGTAATGCTAACAAGTTCAGGAATAAAATTATTAAAAATGATTAGAAATCAAAAATTGAAAGAAATCGAACTTTATGAATTATTAAAAAGTGAT
>Ga0185307_1000466_pt1 | contig 25531 bp, 29 predicted proteins | sample LHCtaG_FD_128010 | JGI IMG/M metagenome (GOLD analysis project Ga0185307, IMG submission 128010) | Hot spring microbial communities from Little Hot Creek, USA to study Microbial Dark Matter (Phase II) - LHC4sed_matched (SPADES... | ecosystem: Environmental > Aquatic > Thermal springs > Hot... | reverse complement strand
TATGAGACTGTTAATCTCCCCGTACATTCTCCTAACATCCATGGGGGAGGCTCCGCCCGAAGTATCAGGCAGGCTTACAGAATCTGCTCCTGCTTCAACAGCCTTGGCTACGACTTGCTTAAGAAAACCTGGGTCAGCTCTGAAAGCGTCTTCAGCCGTATACCTAACCTTATACCCCTTGTTCTTAGCGTATCTTATTGCCTTGGGAACCTGTTTTAACACAAACCCGCGCTTATCCTCGATCTTCTCAAACTTCGCCTCTAAATGCCTGTCTGCCGGCGAGAGATATAGTGCAACCCATTCAACTTTCTCAGGCACCGTGTCAACGTCTGACTCTAATGCTCTGCAATGCGCGACTTTAACAGCCCTAGTCTCTATTCTGCTCAACTCTTCGATGATCTTCCTCTCCCCTTCACTGGCGTACGGGGATCCTATTTCGATAAAGTCTATTCCAGAATTGTCCAGCTCCCGCAGGATTTCGATCCTTTCGTCTAATGTGAAATATACTCCCGGCGTTTGAAGCCCCTCTCTAAGAGTCGTATCCAGTATCAACGGCTTTTCTAAGCTATGCATGACTCCCCCAGAATCGCTAAAAGAGCTTTAAAAAGATTAAACGCCTTAATAGAAAACTATTTGCGAAGCATTGTCCAGAGACCTAATGGATTCAACAATCTCATCCAAGTGTTTACGCGAATCCTCAATCCATTTAAACTCTTTAATCAAGATTATTCCCTCCATGGGTTGGAGGAGTATCAAGCATAAAAATCTGCCTCCGTAGGCCACGAGGTACTCGTAGCCATGCATCCTGACAGAAAAGCCTTTTCCTCTAATCAACCACGCTAGCTTAAGCCTATTCTCTGGAAGTATTAACGGGGATCTCACTCTCTCTTTGCTCAAATCACCACTTTTTAGAAAATAATGTTGAAATAAATACGTATCTCTAACCGACGAATATACTTGGTATAGGATTCTAATCCTTCGTGCCTCTGGAAAAGATTTGCTTACAGCAAATCAGTGAACAGGTCTGACAAAAGACCCGCCTCTTCCTATGCATTCTGCCATCTTTATTGATTTTGATTCGTTGAAGCCCAATAATACTTTAAGACTCGGGATTTTTCTCGTCTAAGAGACTCTGTAAATCGTATGAGATCTAAGCCTTTTGTAAGCTCAGACTTGTTCATGAGGACCGTTTTGATATTTTTCCTCTTTCCATCTAAATTTCCTTGAACCTGATTAAGGAGGATGTTAACACGCATGCTCTGCAAACGTTTTTTGCAGAAGGGTTTCCACAGACTTCGCAACGCCCGATCTTAGACGCTGAGAACTCTCTTTTCAAAAACGGCAGTATCCTTAGAAAATTATTCACTAGGCTGTGCTTAACCCCCGGAATAATGGATTCAAGACGGTTTAGAAAGTCTCTTATTTCAAGCCTATAATTCTCAACGTGGTAAGGACACTGGACAAAATCGACTTCAATACCGTTGAGCAGCGAATAAATAGTATCCTCCTTCTCAGTACAGAAATAGAATGGTTTAATCCTTTGAGCGAAACACTCGTCGCTAACCACTCCCGTTTTAGGACCTAGACGCGCAAGCAGGGAGGGGTTTCCGCGAAGATAGTTCATCAGAATCGTCTGAGCTTCATCATCAAGATTGTGTCCCGTAGCGACTTTTGAGAAGCCCAGTTCTCTAGCAACATTGTTTATCAGGTTCCTTCTAAGAACCCCGCATATGTAGCACGGCTTAAAGCCAAGCTTATTATCTTTAGAAATCTTAACAGCCTCGTCGAGCGTAAAACCGTAATACTCTTTGAAAGAATAAACGTGAAGAGGAATCCCTCTTTCTTCACAGAACTTTACGAGTCCCTTAAGCTTAACATCCCTATACCCCGCTATACCCTCGTCGACAGCTATTGCCGCAAGGCTTTCACGCTTCCTCTTAACCAGATTCCACAGGAAGTTTAGGAGCACAGTACTATCCTTGCCCCCGGAGCAGGCGACAAGTATCTTCTCCCCGTAGCTAAGCAAATCGTATTTTCTAATCGTCCGCATAACCTTCTCCTCGAAATACCTTTTGAAATGTCTGGAGCAAAGGCTCTTGCCGCTTAAAGATATGTAAACCCCTCTCTTCTCACAGTCTTCGCAAGCCATTTCTCAACCGCCTGAGACGACGCTCAGAAGCCTGATTTCATCACCGTCTCGAAGAACTTCTTTCTCAGTCACTATAATCCCATTCTTAACCGGCACCACTTCAGAAGGGCTTATTCCCAGGATTTTAAGGAGTTTTTCAATGTTGCTATTCTCCTCTAGCTCAATAAGCCGCGTCTCGCCAATCCTCTGTATGAACACTTTAATCCTCATTCAGCCTAGTGCTGACTACGTTGCTGCCTCGATGCATTTAAACCTAAAAACCTATTTGCTTGAATAAAATCCCCCTCAATTATAATTCCAGTCTCATTAATGGGAATTCAGGGTCGTCTCTAAAGACTCTGAATCCGTTTTTCAGGTAAAACTCAATCGGCCCAGAGGGATTGTTAGGATCGTTTTTCCTAGCGAAAGTTTCAACAGCCTTAATTCCTCTCTTTCTCAGATCCTCAATTATGCGTTGCAAAAGCTTTCTACCAAGCCCTAGCCTCCTATACTCCTTTTGGGCGATGAAAAGGCATGCGATCAATACAGTATCTTCGCTAGGTGGCCCAGACGGATATTTGGCTGAAAGCGGAAGCATTTTTGGAGGAGCATATTGTGCGTAGCCAATGGGTTTTCCATCTACATACATTATCTTACCACAATCACCAAAACTGCTTCTCGCATTTCTCAACCAATCAAGCTTCTTGGCCAGCAAGTCTTCCTTGCGTTTAAGTTCTATGCATCCCTCTGGAAACTCCCAGTATAAGCAGTACTTACAGCTGAAAGGATACTCCTCCCTCTCCGGAGCTTCAACAAGATTCTCTTCGGTGAGGCTAACTATTTCAACATTCATGTCGTTTGATTCATTATTTTGCTTAAGCCGCTATTAAACTATTCTCTGGTTTCAAAAAGGCTAGAGGCAGTCTTAGGTACATGATGGAATAAACATTATTAACAGGCTAAGCCACTCCTATAATACTGGTTGCTAACGAAAGTTCTGAAGACGAATAAGCATCGCCCCTCTAAAAGAGTACTTCAAGAGGCAGCTGAGGTTTTAAAATCGGGGGGCTTAGTTGCTTTTCCAACCGAAACCGTATACGGTTTGGGAGCTGATGCTTTTAATGAGAATGCTGTCGTGAAAATATTCGAGGCTAAGAGAAGGCCTCTCGACAATCCTGTGATAGTGCACATTTCGGACATGGATATGCTTAAAGAAGTCTCAACCAGTATCCCGAAAAGAGTCGGGAAGCTCATAGGAGACCTTTGGCCAGGGCCATTGACGATCGTAGTCCCAAGGTCTCCAAAGGTGCCTCCTGCGGTATCAGCAGGCTTAGATACTGTTGCCGTGAGAATGCCAGCTCATAATGTTGCCCTAGGTTTAATCAGGCAATTGGGTTCGCCGATAGCTGCTCCTAGTGCCAACCTGTCGGGGAGGCCTAGTCCTACTAATGCTAGAGACGTCTACGAGGATTTGAACGGTGTTATCGAGATGATAATAGATGCTGGCGATACTTTCATAGGTGTTGAATCCACCGTGGTACACGTGACTGAGAGCAAGGCTGTTGTGCTCAGACCAGGCCCGATTCCGATTGAGACGCTTAAGAATTACCTGAGCGATATTGAAGTGCATCCCTCAATTCTCTCAGGTAGCTTCGAGGGTACTCCAGCCTCGCCCGGAATGAAGTATAGGCACTATGCTCCTAAGGCTGAAGTGATCTTGGTTGAAGGAGAGTACAATAGGATTTTAGAGAAGATCGTGGAGACGGTGCAGGAGTATTTGAGGAAAGGGCTTAAAGTAGGATGCATTGTTTCCGAGGAGACTGCGAAAAAGCTTCCGAAGGAAGCTTCGATAGAGGTTCTTGCCCCTCGTAATAGGCTTGACCTCGTTGCCAGAAGAATTTTCTCAGCACTTAGAAGCCTTGATAGAAAGAATCCTGACATAATTGTTGCGGAAGGCTTTCCGGAAGAGGGCATAGGGATGGCTATACAGAACAGGCTTAGGAAGGCCGCTGGATACCGTATATTGAAGGCTTAACCTAGGTTACTGGGGCACCGTCTGAAATCTTGCTGTCTGGACATATTAACGAGACCTTGTTTCTATCCTCGACTGCTGCGAGAATCATTACTTCTGAAACCTGCCCCATTAAGACAGCTGGCTTAAGATTTGTGACGAAAACATACTGCTTCCCAACAAGCTGCTCAGGATTATAGTATGGCCCTAAGCCTGCTACAGACTGTTTCACAACGTTATTCCCCAGACTGACTTGGAGCCTAAGGAGTTTCTCGGAACCCTTAACCCTTTCTGCAGACAGTATCGTCCCCACGACCATCTTCACCTTCTTAAAGTCCTCCATGCTTATTTCAGAGCTCATTTCGAAACCGTGCTTCTAAACATGCTTATAAAGCTAGCTCTTAAAGTGGGTGAAACCTAGTCGCAATCTACTCTAGGCTTACGAAAGAAAAACCATTATCCTTCAAGTCTAGGGCGGCTGGCTTTATGCCGTAGAATCTACATGAGAAAACGGTTATCAGGCTTCCTTCGAAAAACACTCTGTAGCCTCCGGCAACGGGCTCGTGGCTCCTAACCATCATTCTCAAACCGTTTTCATTGAGGAATCTTTGGAGAGCACTCTTTCCAAAGCAGTATATCCCGGGCCCCCTCGGGTTTGGAGAAAAGTCTTCAACATCCTCCGAGGGATCGTTCCAAATAGTTTCGAAAACCCGGGGGTCCTCGGGCTCAACCCCTCCCTTGCCTGCTTCCTCAAGGTCTTGGATCCTACTGACTCTCCTTGCCAATCCTCCGTGAACCAGTATTACGCTGTTTCTAAACAATGCTGCAATGGGCATTTCCGAGAAGACCTTAAGGTATGCGTCATAGACTTCTTCATACTCTTTTCCAAACCTTCTTATGAGAAGATCTAGGAAACCGTAAGAAAAATTCATGGAAGGGGTTTCATGATTCCCTCTTAAGATAAATATCCTATCAGGATTGTTCTTCTTCGCGTTTAAAAGCAGGTTTATCACACCGCTCTGATAAGGGCCTCTGTCAACGTAGTCGCCTAGGAAAAAAATTCCCGCTTCTCCAAGCCCATCTAAGTATGTCAGGGCGTTAACGCAAGATTCCAAGTCTCCGTGAAGGTCCCCGACCACTAGGATCCTTTCAAAGCCCAGTCTAAGGAGTGGGGGTTCCTTTCTCAGGAGCTCGTAGGAGTCTTCGCAAAGACCTATGATTTCTCCTTTACTCAGCTTCTCGAATTTCTCCAATGCTTCCTCTAAATCCATTTCTATCTTTTTGAGGCAACCAGCAAAATTAATATTCTTGCCTGTCGTCGGGCTTAGCGTCTTGGAGAGACGGTTGAAAGAGCTTTACAGGTTGCTCCCGACGCTAGTGAAGGCTATTTTTATAACGCTTGCAACCGGGTTGATTGGCATCTATAGCTCTTCCCAACCCTATCATTACGTTAAAAACGGGCTCCCGTTTCCGTTTCTGATACAAGTCATAGATATTGAGGCCGCGGAATATGTGGAGGTTAAGATAGACCCGCTATTCTTGATCGTTGATATCCTTATCTGGACCGGGTTTATTCTCCTTTTGAGGCTTTTCGGAAGAATTCTTAAGAGAATTTCTCCTCATAGAGTTGATTAAGACGTATCCAGTTATCATTATTGCTGAGAAAACTGTTAAAGAAATAATGTAGAAACTCTCCTTGAACAAGAGTATTCCTCCAAGTATTGCTCCTATTACGAGGATTATACTCACCAGCTCCGATTTTTTGCGCAACGGTAAGAGTATGTTTTATAAGTAGAATTTAAACTTATCTTCTCATTGTAGAGCTTGTCCAATTTACTGTGTTAACAGTTAGAATCGTCAAAAAGAGTATCGTATTTCGCGTTTTTGTTTCTTCTCCTCCATTTCTTTAAAAAGCTTGAATGCTAAGAGTGTCAGCAAAGATGTAGCAAGCACCAGCGTTAACAAGGCCAAAAAGCATATTGCCTCTCGGTCTCTGGATGGAAACGCTTTCACAACCTCTTCTTCCAGGTATATGTAAATGTCACTATTCTTCACCTTCTCTTCCATCATTCTGTTTTCTGCTACGAAATCTATGCTGGAATACTTTTCAGATTCTAGAACAAGTTCCCTGGCGGGGGCAGACCTGCTTATTGAGTACAACGGTTCATTCGAAGAATATCCATAAGTCATGTCGATGGGGAGCCAGCCCCAGGGCGGCACGTATGCTTCAACCCACCCGTGCCAACCTATTCCCTTTGAGGAAATATACAGGTGCCCATTCCAAGTGCTTCCAACAGTGCTGTAATCTTTTGAAACTATTCCGCCAGTCTGTAAGTAAGAGGGTATTCCAATAGACCTCAGCATAGTTACTAGTAGCGCAGACTGGTCGTCGCAATCACCTTTCCCCTTCAGCTCCGGGCTCGGCAGTGTTTGATTAGGGTACTGAGGCGGCCTTAGCTCTTCACTATAGGGATATTCCACTCTCTCGCCTATGAACCTAACCATGTTATAAACTATTCTAAGCACGTTCGTATCATTACCCTTTACTTGAGTAGCGAGGTCAGCTATATACTTCAAATTCGTACTATCATACGCCCATGCTCCGCTGGACAAGGTGTAGTTCGCTAGCTCCTTAGGTATTTCAAAAATACTCCCTGAAGAATCTATTGAGACTCTGGGAATGCTTCTGCGCGTCAAGTTCACTTTAACAATAATGTTTGCAGTAACGTTTTCTCCCGGGCCTATTTTCTCAGGGAAATCAAGCTCCGCCCAAAGGTTACCGTCAACATCTCTGTGAACAGTCTTAATTCTAGGGTTTACTTCAAGAATACAGGCTTGCTGGATAGAAGTGTTTTGGAAAATTAGGAACAGCTTGTCTTCTAGGCTAAAGCTGTAATCGCTCGAGCCGTTGTTAGTGAAAACTGCCTTAAGCCTGTAGTAATATACTTCCCAACTCTTAGTAGCCTCCGGCGCTTCGAAACCTATACTGCTCGATAAGATCATGATTAGAATTAAGACGATACTGCTTGCTCGGATCCGATTCATTATACGTTGCACTCTTGCATCGTGTTTCGGAAAAAGATGTTTTAAGGCTTTTGATCAGGATTGAGCTTTTTCGAATTTATCATGAAAAATTGTTTTTTAGAATTAGGGCTTAAGATTTAACTGTTTTCAGCAATTTTCTCTTCCTTTCTTCGAGTTTTGAGAAGACTATGCCTGCCCCCTCCACGTAATCCTTAAAGTTTATCCAGGGATAGGTCTTTAATTTCTCCTCTATCTTCTTGGTTAATTCAACGTATTCTTGAACAGGCTCGTCTAAGACACGGGGGTTCCTAGATATGAAGCTGAACACGGAATCTACATTCGTTTTCTCAAGCCCCCTCCTTAAGCACTCTACTAGAAGGATATTGATGCTTCCCTCTCTAAGATTGCTCGCTAGATCCTTTATTTCGTCGCTCCACATCCAGATATTGGTAATCGCCCACTGGTACCTGATGATCGCTTCACAGGCTTCCGGCTCCTCATCGAGCAAACCTGATTCGAAAAGCGTCAGCGAGACTACTCTCTCCCCTATTCCCGCAGTCTTTCCATGCCAGGTCTCCTTCAAATCCTCGTAAAGAGAGAGTATTTTGTCATATTCTCCCCTCCTAAATAGCTCAGAATATTTCAAATCCTTCAACTCGTAGTTGAAGACTTCTTCTCTCCCCTTGAAATATCTCTCGGCAAAACCTTTTCTATGTATTTTCTCAGCCCTCTCATTAACCAGCTTCTCAAGATTGTCTGCGGTCCTTATTTTAAAATCGTACTCTTCAGGTTTAACAAAATCCTTCTCATCGAAAGCCTCATCTCTTATGTCTCCCGATTTCAAGGCTATCGCGAAGGTTGCGGCAAGCTCGTACATTCTCCTGTCTCTGAGGGTTTCGATTATTGTTGAAAGCCCCGGCTTCTCCCCTTTCTTCTTCCAAAATTTATAGGAAATGCTGCTCCTCCAGTTGACCGGTATGCTTATTTTCAGAGCGGTCACGAAATCAGTCTTATGCCTCAAAGCTTTCTTAAGCTCAGCCATAGCCTCCTCTCTACTGATTACGCCTTTTCGAAAAGCCTCTTCGTAAAACTTCTTCAACTCGCGGTTTGTAAACTCGTCTATCCTGCGGGACGCAGGGAACAGCCATGCGAGCGAAACTCTGCTCAACGCTGAAACACCCTGAGAGGCCCTTTTAAAAGCATTCACTACCCTACAATTAGACTTACTTTCTTGAAGCCCACTGTGTCGATAAGCCCCTTATCAGTTATCCTTAGCTCTGGCATTACTGGGAGTGCTAAGAGAGACATCGTCATAAACGGTCTTTTAAGAACGCAGCCGAGCCTCTTGAATGCTTCTGAAAGCCTGTCGATTTTCTCCGCAACCTCTTCAACAGGCCTATCGGACATCAAGCCAGCTATCGGTAGCTCTACAAGCGCCATAATGCTGCTGTTTCTGACAGCAACCATGCCGCCGTTTACTTCGGATAAAACGTTCCCAGCGTAAGCCATATCCCTATCGTTCGTACCTACTATGAGAAGGTTGTGGCTGTCGTGAGCTACCGTCGAGGCTACGGCCCCCTCTTTAAAGCCGAAGCCCTTGACGAAGCCTATCCCCATGCTTCCTGAAGCCTTGTGCCTTTCAACCACAGCTACCTTAGACAAATCTCTCGAAGGGTCTGCTTCGAGAAGGCCTTTCCTACTCTCGAGCTCTACTACAGTGCTTCTAGTTAGAGTCTTGCCCTCCACAACCTCTATAGCCCTAACTTTAAACCTGCCTTCTCCGTCAACCCTTATTTTGAAATCGTTTTCCTCAAGCCTCTTGTGGAGCCTAACGCTCTTCCTTACATTCTCCGGGTAAGGATAATCCGGGATGTCGATCATAGTCTTCCCGTTCCTAGCCACAATCCTCCCGTTGGCTACGACCGTTTCGACCACAACCTTCTCTAGACTGTTTAAGACGAGTATGTCAGCAATCCTGCCTGGTGCTAGAGAACCTATCTCGGAATCTACTCTAAAGTGTTCTGCAGTGTTTAGAGTAGCCATTTGAATAGCCTTAACGGGGTCAACACCTTCTTCAATAACCCTCCTCACAACATGGTCCATATGGCCCTCCTTCAAAATGTCGCTGGGCTCTCTATCGTCAGTAACTAGACAGACCCTCCTATGGTCAACTTTTTTCTCCGTCACCATTCTCATAACCTCTTTAACATCCTTCCATGCAGACCCCTCTCTCACCATGACGTGCATGCCGAGCCTTAGTTTCGCAAGCCCAGCCTCCATCGTGATGGACTCGTGGTCTGAAGATACTCCGGCAGCCACGTAAGCATTCAGCTCCTCCTCAAGGTTCCCATAGAAATGTCCTTCTACAACTTTGCGCTGCTTCAACGCTGTTTTAATCTCTCCAATCATCTTAGGGTCTAGGGAAAGCACTCCGGGATAATTCATTACTTCTCCTAGGGCAATCGCGTTATCCAGCGAGAGTCCCTCTTCTATTTCTCCAACCCCTATCTCGGAGCCTGCCGTCTCGAAATCCGGGCCTGTGGCTGGCACGCAACTCGGTATTGAAACATAGACTTTCAGGGGAAGCTTGGCGCCCTCGTCATGCATGATTTTAACCCCCTCCAACCCCATTACGTTAGCTATCTCATGAGGATCTATGAATACTGCCGTAGTCCCGTGGGGTAAGACTGCTTTAGCGAACTGGGTTACTGTAAGCATCGAGCTCTCGACATGAACATGCCCGTCTAAGAAGCCTGGAGTCAAATACTTTCCTTCAGCATCTATAATCGTCGTATTAGGGCCGATCACGTGACTGGTTTTCCCGACCAAGGCAATCCTATCGCCTACTACAGCTACTCCAATGTTCTCAATCAACTCCCCGGTGAAAACGTTTACAAGAGTACCGTTCTCAACAACTAGGCTTGCTTTCTCCCTCCCCAGGGCTGTTGAAACAAGCTTCTCAACAACCCTCTCCCGAGAACCCATATGATGAAAATGCTCCACTGGAATTATTAAGGTTTCAGATTTAAAAACAGGTTTCAATCACGTAGGATACGGTGGAGCACAGTGGGCCTTGAATCAAGGATTGAACTGGAAATCTTAGAGGCGCTGAGAAAAGCCGGCGGGACCCTGAGTTTCAACGAGATATGCAAACTATTGGGAATCAGCGAATCATCAGTAGCAAGCGCCTCCTCCTCGCTTTTTCAAAAAGGGTTTGTAGAAGTGTCCTCCACAGTAACCAAATACGTTCAACTCACCCCAGAGGGGGAATACCATTCTAAGCACGGCCTCCCGGAGAGGAGGCTTGCGAAAATAGTGCTTGAGAAAGGCGGTACGATTCCACTGGAAGAAGCCCGCAGAGCATACCCTGACCCTTCTTTCTTCACCATAGCCCTCGGCTGGTTGCGTAGGAAGGGGTGGGGCACCATCAGAGCCGTGGACGGAACCCCCTGCATAATCGTCGAGAAGAAGCCCCCGGAGAGCGTGGACGAGGCAACCCTGAGGACAATAGCTTCATACGGCTATCCGGAGCAAAGTGTTCTCGACGCTGAGGGCGTAAGGCTCCTGTCAAGCAGGGGGTTGGTGAGGATAGTTGAGAAAATAGATAGAAGAGTTTCATTAACGGAAGTAGGCAGGACTGTAGAGCTTAAGATTGCAGTAACTCAGTTGACGCCAGAGCTAATTAGGAGCGGCGAGTGGAGAAGGGTTGAGCTCAAGCCTTACGATGTCAAGGCTGAGGTTGAGCCACTGTATCCTGGGAAACTCCACCCGTTGACAGAATTCATTAAAGAGGTTAAGGAGATATTTACTGAAATGGGTTTCACAGAGGTGAAGGGCCCGATAATCGAGTCGTGCTTCTGGAATTTCGACGCGTTATTCACTCCCCAAGATCATCCCGCCAGAGAGATGCAGGACACCTTCTATCTTTCAAACCCCTCTTCCATAGAGCTGGCTGATAAGAGTCTCGTCGAAAGGGTGAGGAGAACTCACGAAGACGGTTGGGAGACCGGCTCAACCGGCTGGGGAGGAAAATGGTCTGAAGACGCTGCTAAGAAGCTTGTTCTAAGAACGCACACTACATGCGTCTCAGTAAGGTATTTGGCTGAGCATAGGGAGCCCCCGGTAAAAGTCTTCAGCGTCGACAGGGTTTTCAGAAACGAGAGGATTTCCTTCAAAAGCCTCGCGGAGTTCCACCAGGTAGAGGGGATAATAATGGATAGAAACGTTACGCTCAGAGACTTGAAGGGGGTATTGACAGAGTTCTACAGGAAACTGGGATTGGAGAAAGTCCAATTCTGGCCCTCGTATTTCCCGTACACCGAGCCGAGTATGAATTCCGTCGTCTACGTTCCGCAAGCCGGTAGGTGGCTTGAGCTCTGCGGCATGGGGATTTTCAGGCCTGAAGTCACCAAACCCTTAGGGATAGATTACCCTGTCCTCGCTTGGGGAGGGGGCTTGGAGCGCTTGCTGATGCTGAGACTGGGCATCACCGACATTAGAATCCTGTACCAGAACGACCTGGGCTGGTTGAGGAGGGTTAGGCTATGCCCGTGATAGAGGTTTACCCTGAGAGGCTCAGCAGGTTCTTGGGCGTGGAAGTCGATTTGAAACAGTTGGTCAACGATCTTCCTTGGCTGGCCACGGATATAGAGGATGTTGGCGAGAACTTCGTTAAGATAGAGTATAACCCGAATCGTCCCGACTTCTCTAGTCACCCGGGGATAGCTAGGGCTTACGCAGGCTTCTTGGAGATTAAACTCGGCTACCCTCAGGTTGAAGTAGCGGAGCCGCGCATAGAGTTCTACTTCGACGAAGAGTTGAAGAACATAAGGGGAGCCTTATGCTCCGCAGTGGTGAGAAATATTCAACTGTCTGAAGATGATTTGAAGGAGATAATCGCCATCCAGGAGGTTCTCCACCAGGGTGTTGGGAGAAACAGGAGGAAAGTCTCAATAGGCATCCACGACTTGGATAAGTTTAAGCCTCCAGTATACTATGTTGCTGCCGACCCCGATAAGATTTCTTTCAAGCCGCTGGGCATGGATAAAGCTATGACTCTAAGCCGGATTCTTAACGAGGTTGATAAGGGAGTGGAGTACGGCCACATAATAAGAGGTTTCAACAAGTATCCTCTCATAGTTGATTCGACGGGAGAGGTCTTATCATTCCCGCCTATAATAAACTCGGAGCTCACTAGGCTAACTCCTGAAACCAGGAATCTTTTCATGGACGTTACTGCGCTGGACGAGTATTACGCTTCTAGGGCTCTCAACATACTTCTATACGCATTGAGTGATATGGGTGGAAGCATAGAGGCTGTGAAAATAATCTACCAAGACGGTTCTTTGAAAACATATCCTGACTTTAAGCCCCGCGAAATGAGTGTTGAAGCAGACTACGTAAATTCCCTCCTTGGGGAGAGCCTGAGCAACACTGAGATATACCGGAGTCTCTTGAAATGCAGGTTTTCCGTTAAGGATGATGGAGGAGTATTCAAGGTCAATATTCCTCCGTACAGAGTCGACGTGATGCACAAGGTCGACCTTGTTGAGGAGGTTGCGATAGGGTATGGATTGTGGAGACTCACACCCACCTACCCCAAGTCGGTTACCATAGGCTCTAAGCATCCTGAGACAGTCCTGCAGGACAGGGTTAGGATGGTTATGGTAGGCCTCGGGTATACGGAGGTTTTCAACTTCATAATAACGAGCGAGGAGAAGAATTACCGTATGGTTAGGAGGCCTGTTAAGGACAGGGTTAGGCTGGCGAACTCCTCTAGTATAGAGCTCACGATGCTTAGAGACTCCCTTTTACCATGCTTGGTAGGGAACCTGTCGGTCAGCAGGCATGAGAAGTATCCTCAAAGGATTTTCGAGACGGGACCCGTTGTTAAGGCAGAGGGCCCTGAAGGATTTTCCATAATGCTCTCGGTTGCAGGTGTTTCCGCGCACTCGTCAGCGTCTTTCTCCGAAGCTAAGGCTGTTGTCCTCAGCCTGTTGAACAGCCTCGGTGCTGAGAACCCGTCTTTAGAGAAGAGTGACGATCCCATGTTCACGCCTGGAAGGGCTGCGAGCATCATCTACAACGGTAAACCGATAGGTGTATTGGGTGAGATCCACCCTGAGGTTCTCGAGTTAAACGGTCTGGAAAACCCTGTAGCTGGATTCGAGCTGGAACTAAACCGTTTCCTGAACAAGTGTTTTAGGTCTTGAAACCTGCTTCAGCAGCCAGCTTCTTAAACTCCTCTTCAGTAAGGTAGTATTTCCTGTCGACTCGGAGCAGAGTGTTTCTAACTAGTTCAACGAGCCTCTTCAACCGAGGGTCTTCCTCATCCACTTCGTGGTTAACCAGCTCCTTAAGCTTCATCATTATTCCGTGTTTTCCAGTCCTCCTGCCTATTATGATCTTCCTAGTCTGTCCGACGAGCTCTGGCGGAAAGACCTCATAAATGGCTGGGGCTATTTTTATGCCATGCAAGTGAATACCCGACTCGTGTGCAAACGCAGAGTCCCCTACTATCGCCTTGTTAGTCGGAAGATGGTAGTTTAGAGCTGTGGATATGAAGTTCGCAGTCTCCCTTAAGAGAGACAGGTTCCACTTTTCAACACCATGGTGAATATACAGGTTTAGCATTATCTTCTCAGTCTCAGCATTGCCCGACCTCTCCCCTATGCCTAGGAACGTCGTGCTGGCGTAGAAGTTTTCATACAGTCCTGAGGCTGCTCTTATCGCGGCCATAGTGTTTTCTACAGCGTTCCCCAAATCATCATGGACATGTATTTCTAAACTCTTTATCTTAGTCTCCTTTTTCAAAGCCCTAATCTTAGCAGGTATGCCGTTTGGGAGAGGATGGTCCGGTAGAGAACAACCCACGCCCACGGTGTCGCATATCCTGTAGACTTCTGCACCCGCTTCCGCAACTGCGTTGACAAACTTTTTCTCAAAATCCCAATCAGCTCTAGTGCTGTCCTCGCCGTGAACGAATACTCTCAACCCATGGTCAACAGCATACTCAACGGCTTCGACAACTCTCATCGTGAGGCTGTGAACATGTTCCCCGGGCCATTTTGCAAAATGGTAGTAGGACACTGGGTGGCTTATTCCGATCTGCTTCAAACCCAGTTCGAGAACAGCATCTATATCCCTCTTATCTGCCCTACTCCATCCCGCAAGAATGTCTCCCAAACCATTATCCGCCATTATCCTTATCGCCTCCTTATCGACATCAGTGTAAGTCATGACCTCTATCCTCTCAACACCTATCTCGAAAAGAAGCCTACCTATCTCCGCCATGTCCTCAGCAGTAGGCGTTGTCAAACCAGCCATTTGGAGGCCCTCTCTCAGAGTAGAGTCATCTATGACAACGTTCACATCCAGCCTCCTAGGGGGGTAAAGCATCGTTCTAAGCTTCTCCCAAGACTCAGAGTCATACTTCTGCTTGCTCAGGCTGACAAGATTTTCAACAGTCCTCCTCTTCAATTCCTCGTTTTTTTCAAAACAGTCTCTGCCAAGCATTTCGCTTTTAACCAAAGGACTTTGCTTAAAAATGTTTTCCATACCTGTAAGTCGATGGCTATGCTCTAGGACTTTTCTTTCATCGAATAACTTTATTAAGCGGCGGCAAAAGAGAGTAAGCTGAATGGTCAGGGTTAAGGTGACGTTTATAGGAAGCGTCGACGTGGAGGGGGAGCCGGGCGTGAGGGTTGACTTCACATCCATAGCTCCCTCTGGCGTTCTCGACAAATCCTCTGAGGACGTTTTATACGCGCAGCAGATGGTCAGGGGGTTGTTAAGCGGCCTGCAGCAGGCTGGGCTGGTTCCCAAATACGGTACTCCAAGGCTGATAGTATACCTTACGGAGAAAGAGTACAGGGCTCTGGGAAGCCCCCAGATAAACCAGATCTACGAGCTAATCTTCGACAAGGGTATAAGGCTTGAGAAAGTATCTAGAGAAACGGAGTCTACTAGCGCTCAGTGGCCTCGCTCCGACTGATCAGCTCGGGGAGCCTGCTCAGGATTGCTATTGCTTCCCTAAGGCTCTCATACTCGTTTCTACTCTCCTCCAACGCATAGTTTAATGCTGTAGCTATCTTAGTATACCTGTCTTCTGTAATTTCTTGAGCTGAAAACCTGACTTCGTTGTTTGCCAACAGTTTTTCAATAATATCTATCTGTTGCTGTACTTCCCTAAGCCTGGTTTCCAGCCTCTCCAATACCGTCTGCTTCCTTGCTTCGATAGCCTTAACATAATTGTCAAATTCTCTCTGAAGGAACTCCGCCGTCCTGTCAGATATCTTTCCGCTTTCCCTGAGAGTCTTCAGCGTCTGGAGTTTTTTGCTGTAAATATTTATTGTCTTAACAGCCTCCTCGAAATCAGACTCCCAGCTAAACATACAGTCTTATATGGCTTACTTAATACTATTTAACCTTTTTCACTCATTGTCAAACATATTTGATAAGAAAGTTAAAGTTTAAACCGTAAACAGTATGTTTCTTACCTTGCCTTAGGAGTGTGAAGGATTGCCGGCAGTCTGGCTACCGTATGGTTCAACGAGCATAAGCATTAAGATCGATCATGAAGACTTGGCATGGGTTTTTCCAAAAAGATTGAATACTGGTCTTCTTAATCCTCAAGCGTTGAACAACGTTTTAAAAACATTGTGCAGAGAAGGCAGGCTCTTGCTGCTGGATTCAACGCTGCCCGTTCAAGTAAAAGGTTTTCTTAGAAGAAACATTAGTGGAAACATGATGGAGCTGGTTGGCTTCGACACGCTTAATAAGGATCCGGGTGAAAATCTTTCTTTAAAATCTGCCTGTCTGCTTAGTCACCCGCATTTAGACCCTTTAATAGGGTTTAGAGGATTGGGTGAGAATCTTTTGCCGTTTTACCCCATGTTGTGGAGAGACTTCAAAACTAGTCTGTCCGACGCGTCTAAATCTCAGAGTATGCTCAATCTTAGAAACTATTTGAACGACCTCGAGAAACAAGTAGACATTAAGATTGTCATGCTTACCCCTTGGGCAGAGGAGTCAGGGATCCTCTCAGCAAACACTCTTGTTGAAGCCTATGAAGTATTGAACAATTTTAAACGAGGGTTAACGGCTAGCTTAAGCCCATCCGTCGAATTACTATTGGTATCAGCGGGCGGGGATCCTTTCGACGAGTCTCTGAGCAGGGCTTTAAGCGTATTTCCCAATTGCTTGCGGAATTGCGATTGCGATAGAATCCTATTAGTTGCGGAAGGGTCGGAGGGTTTAGGCTTGGATCCGGAGCTGCTTTTGAAAGACAACTCTGAGTTGGAGACGCCTCTTATTCTTCAATACATCACCCTGTGTAAGAGTCTGCTCAGAGATAAGGCTGTGCATTTTGTTTCAGCAATTCCTGACTCGCTTCTAAAAATGATGATAGGCTGTAAAGCGTATGAAACTCTTCTCGACGCCTACAAGGCCTCTAGGCTTTTTCTCACAAAGGGCTCGAAAACAGGTGTCGTAACCCACGCCTCCTTTGCTTCCATCGTGTTAGAGAAAGGGCTTAAGACGGCTGGAGGGGCGTAATGGTTTTAAATAGGAGTATTATTCGTGGACTATATGTTCACTCCCATGTCTGATGAAGTTATCATCAAGCATGCGGAGCCAGATAATCTTCCAAGCGTTATTGAGATAAACAGGTCAGAGCTACCTGAAAACTACCCTCCGTCTTTCTTCATGGATTTGCTTGAAAGATTCCCCAACTATTTTCTTGTGGCAGTCTTTGCTAAAACTAATGAAGTTATTGGCTACGTTATTTGTAGGATAGAGACGGGCTTCCCTTCTGAAGGGGGCTTCTCCATAATAAGGAAGGGCCATGTTGTGAGTCTAGCAGTCAAGAAGCCCTTTCACGGGAGGGGTATAGGCACTATGCTGATGAAATCAGTTTTAGAAGAAATGGTCCGTAATTCTATTGACGAGAGTTATCTCGAGGTTAGGATTAACAATGAGAATGCGATTAGACTTTACAAGAAACTCGGGTACAGGATAGTGAGAGAGCTCCCACACTATTATCTTGATGGGACAACGGGATTGCTAATGGTTAAGAAGCTTCGCTGAAGACAGCTATTCTGGGAGAATTGATGTAAAAAATTTTTGATGGTTTACTGGAAGGGTTTGTCTTTAAGAAGTTTTTGAAATCGTGATCTCTATTGTCGATATGAACCTCTGCCTATTGTCTGGCGTCTGGAATGTTTCAGTACCTATCTGAATGTTTTTCAGAACCATCTGGTTTCCTAGGAACCTTCTTTTCAGTATTTCGACAACGTCCACAGCCTTAGATATTGCTCTTCCCCTAGCCTTGAGAACGACCTCGTTCTGCTCTGATGTCAATTGCATTAGTGCTGCAACCGCATAGACTAATGCGGGCTTCTTTCCGACTAGTACTACGTTAGGCAAAGGTCCAGTGGTTTGTGCGCACATGGTTCTCCCTTACACCTCCTCTTTTTAGCAGGAGTTAGCTCATTTAACTTGAATAAAAATCTTTCTTTTAGGCAGAATATGCTGCACAGTTTTCTAAAAGCCGATGTTTTTACAGATTTGGGTTTAATCCTCAACCTCTAGCTCGCTTAAAGGTATGTAGACATAAGTGTTATCGGGCATTCTTCTACCAATTATTAATGGGAGGGCCTTCTTCTCAACTTCTCGCTTAGCTATTTCAATCGTGCTCATTCTTCCACCGTCCTGGTCAATGGGTATCAATGGGGGTGCTCCCAGAGAGAGCTCCAGAGCTCTTAAGCCTATTATCCTTGCCTTCTCAAACTTAGTCAACCTTCTTTTTAAAATCTCCACCTTCTCCTCAATGCTGTTTCTCAAAGTAGTCAACTCTCAAATCTCAACTTTTAACATCTTTTGCCACTATGCTAGTACTCTTCCTCTCCCTCTTTCCCTTTAGGAGGCTTCATCTTTGCTGCCATGATGATGTCGTCAATCCTCATGAGCATCGACGCTGTCTCCAATGCTGATAAGTATGCTGTCTTCTTCACCCTGAATGAGTCTAAGATGTTTTTCTCAACGGCGTCTACAACCTTCCCCTGGGAAGCGTCGAAGCACATCGTCTTCCTGCCCTCCGCATGCATCGCCTTAAGCACTGTCAATATCTCTTCTGGATCTTGGCCTGAGTTAGATACTATCTGTTTAACTAATGATTCGAAAGCCCGGCTTAAAGATTCCATTACAAGCCCCTCTTTTCTACCCCTTCCTATTTCGACGAGCTTGTGTGCAATAAACATTTCTGCGGCTCCTCCGCCTGGAACAACGTAAGGCTCTTCGATAAGCGTTCTGAGGATGGATATGCAGTTCTTAACGATCCTCTCCGCCTCATCAGTAATCTTATCGTTCTCGCCTCTGACTAGGATTGTTTGAACAGCATTATTCGGGGTCTTCTCGACGAACGTCCATTTCTCTCCTCCTATCTTACGCTCTTCCACCAGGCCTGCGAAGCCGAGCTTATCCTCGCTCAGATCGTCTAGGACGCTAACTATTCTAGCGCCTGTGGCAAGCGAGAGTTTCTCCATGTCGGACTTCTTTACTCTTCTCAAAGCCATTATCCCCTTTTTCGCCAATAAGTACTGTGCGAAATCGTCTATACCCTTCTGGACGAAAACAACGTTAACTCCCAACTCGGCTATCTTATCAACGATATCGCTCATCATTTTCTGCTCCATCTTGAGGAACTCCCTTATCATCTTGGCATTGCTAAACTTTAACCTCTCATCGGTCTCAGTCTTCTTAACCTCGATAGGCAGATCCAGTAGGGCTATCTTCGCGTTCTCTATTCTCTTGGGCATTGCGGGATGCACAACCTCCTTGTCGAGAGCAACGCCTTCTACTAGTTGAGTGTCTAGAATGGTGCCTCCGCTCTTCTTCTCGGTTTTTAAGTACTCGTCGAACATCCTCGGATTATCGACGCCTTTATCTATGAGCCTACTTACTGCTCTCACAGAGATTTCTGCAAGTTTCTCACGAGTTTCAGCGCTAAGGAAAAGCGGTATCGCGGAGAGGACTATCTTATTCAGTAAATCGGTGTTCTTCAGATCAATCTTGACAGCGAGCTCTTTCTTAAGAAAGTCAAGCGCCTTTATCACCCCGTCATTATAATTGTCAAGTATTATGGAGGGATGTATCCCCTGCTTCATAAGCAGGTCCGCCTCCTTGAACAAGAGGTGCGTCAATACTACTAGAGTTGTTACACCGTCTCCAACTTCTTTGTTTTGAGACTTTGCAGCGTCCACTATGAGTTTGGCAGTCGGATGCTCAACCTCGAGTTCGCTTAATATTGTTGCACCGTCACCGGTTATGGTAGTGTCGCCAAAGGTGTCTACAAGAATCTTCCTATAGCTCAAGGGGCCTAGGGCTGTTCTAACTGTTTCAAAAATAACTTCGGAAGCGAGTAGGTTATAAAGCTGGGCCTCTTTTTCACAGCTTCTTTTACTCCCCTCTTTGAGGATTATTGAAGGTATAACTCTTGGTGCTGAGGAGCCTCTTATACTCATCGTCTCCTACCCGGAGGAGACCTGTTTTTAAGCATTTCTGCATGTAAACTCGACAAAATAAGCTTCTAAGGGAGTTTTCTCCCAATAAGCTTGCTCCAAAACCTGAGATATTATTAAAGGGCTCTAAGCTTTTAAAAACCGCTGGAAAACGCCTTGTATTGCGCTATCCTATCCATAACCTCTACAAACTCCCTTTCTATCTCGTACTTCCTCTTCTCATACTCTTCTTTACTTATGTCTCCTCTCTCATACTTCTTCTGCAACTCTTCATACTCTTTCTCAAGCCTCTCTCTTTCCTTCTCCAATCTTTTCAAGCGCTCACCCGCATCTGGTGGTCCTATTAGGAACACCATTCCTCAACACCTAAGCCTTATTAATGTCTGCGTACAGCATACTGTTAAACTTTTATGTCGGCGGATGAGTTCGAGCTTAAAATAATTTCAGGCGGCGAGGTCTTAGGTAGGTTTACGGTGAAGAGGGGTTTCTCCCCTAGGGTCTTCTCTGCTTTAAGCAATCTGCTTCCTAAAATTGGTGTCGTAAGCATTGGTAAAACATATGTATGTTTAAACATGGGATTAAGAATTGGGGTTGAGAAAATCGCTACAGAGGCTTCTGCTGGAGACGTAGGGTATTCTCCATATCTTCAGGGATTAGTTTTCTTCACATCGGACTCGCCTGAGTGCGGCTTTCTAAAAATTGCTCTAATTGGGAGATTGCTAACCCCCGTGGAGAAATTCGGGTCTCTGAGAGAAGGGGATGTTGTTTCAGTCACGCGCGGCTAAGCTGCTTGGGTAATAGTGTAGAGCGGTAGCCTGTTTTCTTCAGTGACTCTCCTTAAAAGGCCCTTCTCCTCTAAGCGTTTAAGAAGCCTCTTCGCCTCTCCCATCCTTAACCCGGTCTGAGTGAAAACGACATAAGGCGTTAGAACTTTTAATCCCTTAAGCTTCTCCAAGACTTTCTCGTCAGCCTCGTTTAAAACTTCTCCAGTCTTCCTCTCGCTCTTAGGCTTCGCTCCTCCTTCTTTCTTAAGCTTCTCTTTCTCCTGCCTCTTCTCCAGCTGGCTTAAGCGAAGCTTTTTGGTCCCGCCCATTTTCCGATGAATTTACTCTGAATACCTGTAGATAAGTCTAACCCTATTACGCTTAAATACCTTGCCCTCTTAATCCTACTCAAAAGGGGAGAGGGTTGAAACCGGGTAGGCGGGCTCTCACCGTGGAAGAGGTAATGAGTTTCCCCATATTGACTATTCGCCCAGATGAGAGTGTTCAAACAGCCGTTGTCAAAATGGTTGAGCATGACATAAGCTCTTTGATAGTCGTGGATGACGAGGGTAAGGACATAGGCATAATAACTGAGAGGGACGTTATAGAAAAAGTTGTTGCGAGGGATAAGGATCCTAAATCGGTTAAAGTCAAGGAGGTAATGTCGAATCCTTTGAAGAAGATCAATAGTGACAGCAGCATAATTGATGCTCTGGAAAAGATGAGGAGGAGCAGGATTAAGAAACTCGGCGTGGAGAGAGAAGGTAGGCTTGTCGGAATAGTTTCCGAGAGGGATCTTGTGTACGCTATACCTGCGATGTACGAGCTGATTGAAGCAACTTCAACGGAACGTTTAAGAGGGGTGGTGAAGAAAGAGGTTTACGAGGGCTTCTGCGAAGAGTGTGGAATCTGGTCTGACTCGCTTAACGTTGTTGAGGGAAGGCTCCTGTGTGAAGATTGTATGGAAGATATTAGGCTTGCTTCGGAAGATTAGTCTTGGAAAGAGATAAAGGAATAAGGTATATCAGGGGGCTTCCCCGGAAGACGCTTCCTACCCGTGTTTCTAAGAATTCTGTGTTGAATTACGCCTCATCTCCTCCTTTACACGTTACCAAGACGATTCCATTGCTTAGACTTCTTGAAACAATGGTTGCGAGAGGCTTTAGGAGGATCTTCGTAACAACGCCTAGTAACGTACTTGAAGGAGTAGTAACCCCGATGGAGGTTGTTCAATACTTGTTCTGGAGGTCGCGGGAGAGCTTTGAAACACCTGTTTTAAGCATACTATCCACACAGGTTTCTAAAATTATGCGTAGGGATATTGTTAGCGTAAGGCAATCTGCTAGTATGGCGGGTTCCATAAGTCTAATGAGGCAGAAGGAAGTTAATGGGTTGGCTGTTGTCGATGATAATGGTGTGCTTAAGGCTGTTTTAACAGTTAGAGATGTGCTTGAAAAGTTTAACCCTCCTTTGAAAAGTGGTAGTGTTAAGGATTTCATGTCTAAGTCGCCAGTGTGCATTTCCATTAATAGGCCTCTGAGAGAAGGTATTGAGACAATGATTAGTTCTGGCTTCAGGAGGCTTCCCTGCCTAGACGGCTCTCATCCAGTAGGCCTCTTCTCCTCCAGGTCTATAGCAGGGTTTTTAGGGGGAAGGGCGCTACTTAGAGAAGCTGGTAAAACGTTGGGTGAACTCATGTCTATGAGCGTAGCGAACTTCATGATTAAGGATATTCCTATACTTGATCCTGAAACAAGCATTTCAGAAGCTTGGGAGACTATTAAGAGAAGCAGCTACGGCTCGGCGCTCGTGGTTAAATCATACTCCCTAGAGGGCTTCATAACTGAAATGGATTTCCTAAAGGCTGTCGAGGTTTGAGCCTAAGGTTTCTCGTTGACAGTATGCATGGCTATATTGCTAGATGGCTCAGGATAATGGGATATGACACTATCTATCTTAAGAACATAGATGACCGTGAAGCAATACGTCTTGCATCTGAGGGGCGAGTTCTCGTAACTTCTGATACTGAACTCGCTAGATATGCTGAAACTCGGGGTGTGAGAGTTTTCATGATTAGGGGCTTGAGCGAACAGGAAGCGCTTGAGATGCTTGTAAAAAGGTTCAACCTCTCTTTTAGAGAAGAATTTTTGAGATGCACTGTTTGCAACGGCGAGCTTGAAGCCATAGGCTTGGAGGAGGCTAATAGCATACTTGGCTTTACCCCGAGAGGAGTGAACGCGTTCTGGAGGTGTAGGGCATGCGGCAAAGTGTACTGGAAAGGCTCTCATTGGAGGAATATTTCTCGCCAGATTTCAAGACTAGTTGGCAATAAGTCTGCTGGAAAACTGTTTAACACTTAAATACTCTTCAACCCTTATTTTTAAATGGCAGATGAAAACCGCCTCAAAATCTGAATAATAGATGAGGATAAGATGGGCGGATTGATGCCAGTCTTCCCAAGTAGCATGGGGGCTTATTAGGGACTTTAACATACTTCCCCATAGAGTTGAAGAAACACGCTTTAGCCTGCTCCACAGTGCTCCTTATGTTTTTAACTCATTTTTTAATAGTGGAAAAGGCTTATGCAGCTCCTCACGAGTTATTCGTTAACTCTTCACTCATATCCATGCGTATAACTGGATTACTTTCTGGCGGAATTCTGGTCGAAACCATCTTGGATAACAGGGTTCCCATGAATTTTTCAACAAGGTTCAGACCAGAACTCCTAAACGTCAGCACACAGGGTTCAACACTAATTGTTATCTACAACGCAAGGGTTCTGGGGAATTTTCCAGTGCAATTAACAAGCACCGAAGAATCAGATGATATCTTTGACGGTGAATGGTTAAAATCCATTCAGTTACTCGCAGTTTTTGCAGCAGGGTTAGCCTTACTTGTTTTTGAGACATGCGCCTCAAAAGCAGGTAGCAAAGATATTATTAAGACGGTTGAAGAAGGCAAGGGTCTTCCAAGGGGCTCTGTAATCGATGAAGAATCTCTACTACTGCTCTCTTCTAAAAACCCTGAGGCCTACAGAAGAATTGCCGACATGGTTTTAAGAGGAGAGTTGAAGATTAAGAAAAGGAGGTTGAAGAGCATTAGGAGGGTGTTTTCGAAAATGAGGAAACTCGTTGAATATAGGAGGTAATTACTGCTTTAGACTATTTTACCAGTGTTTCCAAAACCTTTAAAAAAACTTATTGGGACTTAAGAATCTAAATTGCATAACCGCAGGGCGATGCTAGCAGTACTTTTAACAATGCTTTCCCTAATAGTACTTATAATTATAAGAGTCCCGATTACTACCAAATCAGCGCCTGTCGTATGCTTTCTACCAGCCTACAGTGCTTCCTTCGATACGGGTTTCTCTATCTCGCCCTCAGGCAGCTTCACTACTCAAGGAAGTACGATAAGAATTGTTTCCGGAGGTTTTAGTAATGGGTGTGTTAATATTTCTGTCCCTTCCGGCGGTACCGCAATTCTAAGTACAGAGTTGAATGTCAAAGGTTCTTTCAAAACAAGCTTTATGATGAAGATAAGCGACGACGTGAATTTTAGCTTTGCGAATCTTGGCTTAAAACTGGTTGATTCAACAGAGTATTTCAACATAGTGCTCGGTAGGAGGAATAGTAAAATTACTGTTTCCAAAGGGGGAAGCGTAACCGAGGGTTCTCTTTTAGATTATGGGAAATGGTGTAACATTACCATAAGCGTAGATGTCTCTAGAGATTATTTAGCAGTATCCAGTAATGGTAGTTTAATAGTCTCTTTCTCCACAGGCATTGGTGTACACAAGCTCACACAAGTCTTCCTCCAGATAGGAGTTATGGATGCGTCGAGAGATGTTAAAGTATACTTAGACGAGTTTTCAATGGCTGTCTCCCCGATAGTTTTCACAGACAGGCCTGTGTATACCTTCTCCACTACTGTTCCAGTAAGGATCTCTGGAGACCAGTTTCCTTCACCAAACCTAGAGATTGTTGTAATCCGACCCGATGGTTCAATAGCTAAAAGGGATACTATACCGCTATCACAAGTTAACGACAGTAGGATAAGCGGATTTTACGGATTCTCCTACTCAACTAGCTTAAGCAACCCTCCTCCAGGAACCTATAGAGTACGCGTGAGTGGCAGCGGGTTTAAAGTTGAGTACCATTTCGGTGTCTGGAGTGTTCCTCAGGTATGGGAGCGTAAATCTACTGTCAACGTTAAAGCCGGAGGCTTCGCGCCAAACTCGTTCGTAACGATCTTCGTCAAAGATCAAACACACGTGCTTCTAAGCCAGAGATTTAGAGCTGATAATGATGGGAAGATAGATCAGAACATGGTTGTTCCGGTAGATCTTGCACCCGGGTCTTTAAGAGTATCTCTGTCTTACGATGGGACCTACGATTTTTCTAAGATGAGTGGAAGCACGGGTTATATCAGCATTACTGTTGTGAAGGCTGTCCTGAACATTACTATTGCTACTGATGCTAATACTTACGAGAGAGTCGACCAGATAAATGTGAGGGTATATGCAAAATATAGGGATGGCTCTATTCTTCCCCCAAACAGTTTGATTAAGCTCCGACTCATTTATAACGATGTTGAGAAGAAAGCAACTTACATGAGCTATAACCCTGCTGGTTACTGGTCTGAAACCATTAACCTTAAACCGTCTGATGAGTGTGGAGACTATTTAATCCTGATAGAGGCTTCAGACTCCTACGGCAATTCTGCTACGGAGAATAAAACGATAACCGTTACGACTGCTAGGCTATTAATAGATTTAATAAGCCCTCTTTATGAAAGCTATGAGAGATCTACTAGATTAAATCTCTCTGTGAGTGTGAAATATAAAACCGGGGCTCCAGTAGAGTCTGGAAGAGTCACTTTTGAAATGATTAAGGATAATAGGAAATCCGGCCCATTTTTGTTTACTAAAACAGGCACGGGCGAGTGGACGGTTTCGAAAAAAATCTCCTTCTCAGAGCAGACGGGGAGATGGGAGTTGAAGATTATTGCTGTTGACGATTATAATAACGCTGGAGACCTTTCTTTAAGCATACTCATTGTTCCAGCCATGTTGACTGTTCAACCTCTG
>Ga0185307_1000463_pt1 | contig 25610 bp, 18 predicted proteins | sample LHCtaG_FD_128010 | JGI IMG/M metagenome (GOLD analysis project Ga0185307, IMG submission 128010) | Hot spring microbial communities from Little Hot Creek, USA to study Microbial Dark Matter (Phase II) - LHC4sed_matched (SPADES... | ecosystem: Environmental > Aquatic > Thermal springs > Hot... | reverse complement strand
AGTTTTCGGGTTCGTGGAAACTTCTCTTGCAAGGCTGCCAAGTTGAGAGTTCTGGTGGTTCAATTGAGTAGCGCTGTCGGGTGAAGTTCACCCGCCAAGTTTCGCTGAAAATCGGCATCCTATTGAGTCGTTCCAACGGAATTGCGATTTCGGCGACCCATCGGTCATCTTCAATCCGAGTTGCAACCTTTGTGCCGCTATCCCAAGCAACATCGTCCTTCCCACCTTGCCAAAACTCGTCCCTGATAATGCCCAAACTGTTGACGACGATGTGGTAATAACTGCTCGGTTCGTTCGGGTCAGGTGCAAGGAAAACTTCAACACAGTCATCCCGCCAAACTTCGCCGTCTCGTTGTCGGACAGTCCGCTTCATTGCTTTCGGGTTTGGCTCATCGCAAACGAAAAGCACGAACAGGTAGGCATCGTTGAAGGTCATTTTGACAGTCGTTCCAATTTGTGTTTTCCCGTTTCCCAAACGATGGGATAAGTTGAAAGCCGTCGCTTTTGACCACGCAGGTTCATTGGGGACGCCGTCCAGAACAGGGGCTTTTGGAGAACGAACCACAGTTTGCTGAGCGCTTGCAAAGCCGGTCAAAAGGGAAATGACCAAACCGAAAAGAAGTGCAAACACAGCGCACCACCTCACTTTTGCGCGAAGCGAAACTTGAAACCGGGCGAGGTCACGGATAGGTTAGGCTTTGATCCTTTGCAACGCTTCCTTAACCCCCTCCACCAACCTCTGGACGATACGCTCAGCGAGCCACTGTCCATACTGAGCAGTTGCTTTCTCCCTTGGGTCGTCGCCACCGATTCCATCCCCATCAACTGTCAATGGTTTCCCTGTCGGCAACCTGCTCAGGTCAACAGTTTCAGGGTAGTAATGCATCATGAGAGATGTCTCATACGCTCCTGCGTGGTCACCGCGAACCCCATCGTTAACTGCGACCAAATATTCTGGGAACGCGAGAACGGTGACATTAGGGTGACTTTTGCTAAACTCCTCGCAAACCTGCGTCACAGCATCAACATGAGCCTTGCCGTAATGCCCCATAAGGATGACCAGAACTTTGAAGCCCTCATCGGTCAATTGCTCAAGATACTCGCGCAATAGCCTTTGGATTGTCTCTGCGCTGATTTCAATGGTATGCTTAAAGCCTCGGTAGGGTTTCATCGTGTGGTAGCCAGCGTAAACTGGCGGCAAGACGACACCGCCCGTTTGTTTTGCGGCATCAAGGCAAATCGCATGGGCTTTGAGGGCGTCCAAGCCGATGCAATTGTGAAGCCCGTGCCATTCCAACGCGCCCCAAGGGATGTAAGCAACAGGTGAGGTTTTCAACACGGCGTCAATTTCCTCAGGTCTCATGAACTCATACCTCGGCGCTCGTTCCATCTTCTGTCTCCCCTTTCAACAGGGCAAAAGATTTGTCCACCAACTCCCAACTCGCAACTCTGAACCCTAAACTCAATAACAGGTTTTTAGCCTGCTTTGAATCCGTAGCCACCCACCTCGGGTGGGTGGTCAAATTCCCACCGTGCCGAAATTTTTTCGGTCGGGCAGGAACCCGACTCTCCAAACTATTCGCTACTCGCTATCCGCTATTTGGGTTTCACTGCTGCGGCAGCAATTTCACCCGTTGCAGGTTCATCACTGCCATTCCCGGTTTTTTGACTGGTCGAACTGCGAGGGTGTATCGTCCGGGTTGGAGTGTGACGGTGCCAAGAGGCTTGGTCACAAAATTCGTCCAAGAACCTGTTTCTTCAACCACGCCAGTTAGCTTTTGACCTGCAACCTCAACCACGAACTCGCTGCCACCTGTCCCTTTGTCGCAAGCGTAGGTGATTTCAACTTGGAAAGTTCCGCCCCGTTCAACGACGAACTCCCACGAGACCCAATCGTTTGCGTCAGTCCAAAAGCCAATATTGTCTTTTCCGCCACCATATTCGTAACGGGCAGTCTTGCCGTGAACGATAGCGAATCTGGCGTGAAGGTCAACGCTTCCGTCCTTTGCCTGTCTCAGTGCGATGTCAACTTCTGGCTTCCCCTCAAGTTCCAAAACGACGATAGTGTCATACGGGTCAGGGATGATGGGTAGCAAGTCAAGGGTGAGGGTCAAACCTTCCTGTTTGAACTCAACGGTTGTTTCGTCTTTCATGATGAACGCTCGCCGAACTTTCGTTTTCAAGCCCCAGAGTTCAACGGGTTCTGTGGGATACTCAAACAAGTGCACGAACAATCTATTGCCCTTGACAGTGCAGCCACCGATGGGGTGCGGGTGGGTCAGGAAAGGTGAAGGTTCAGTGCCGTAAATTGCTTCGCCAAACTGGTGCAACCATGCGCCTATTTGCTTGAGCCTTACAACTTGCTCGCGTGGGATTTTCCCATTCGCCATCGGACCGACATTGAGCAAAAAGTTGCCGCCTTTGCTGACGATGTCAACGAGAGTCTGAATGAGTTGGCGAACCGATTTGTAATTGAAGTCGTCCTTCCGGTAACCCCAAGTGTTGTTCATGGTCATGCAAGTTTCCCAAAGCCTGCGCCCTTCTGCGGTTTTCGGTGCTGCAGCAGGAACATACTGTTCAGGCGTGTCGTAATCGGCAGGCAATCGGGCACGGTTGTTGATGACAGCATTAGGAAGGATGCTCCAAATCATCTTAAGCAACTCCTCGGAACGCCACTCCTGAGCGGAATGTTCCCAACCGCCGTCAAACCAGATGCCATCAGGGCGATACTTTTCGCACAACTCCCGAATTTGACCAAACATGTAGTCAATGTATTTGTTGAAGTCGCGTTGGTGTCCCGGCGGGTCTTGAACCCATTTGGGTCGGGGAACATAATGAGGGTGGTGCCAGTCAAGGAGCGAGTAGTAGAACTGGATGCGAATGCCGTGTCGCCTGCAAGCATCAACCAACTCGCGAATGATGTCCCGTTTGAAAGGCGTGCTCATGATGTCGTAATCGGTTAGGGCACTGTCAAAAATGCAGAAGCCATCGTGGTGTTTTGTGGTGATGGTGATGTAACGCATCCCAGCCTCTTTTGCCAATTGAGCCCACTCGTCGGCATTGAATTCAATTGGGTTGAATTGAGGAACGAGTTGCTCATATTCGTGGATGGGGATTTGAGCGTTGTGCATGATCCATTCCCCGATGCCGGGTATGCGTTTGCCTTTCCATTCGCCAGCAGGGATTGCGTAGAGTCCCCAGTGGATGAACATGCCGAACTTCGCTTCACGCCACCAAGCAAGCCTGTCCGCTTGAGGCTGCTGAGCAGCCGTCACTCCAGCGAGCAACATCCACCACATTTTCCTCTCACCTCCAAATCGTCTACCGTAGTCCCAAGCAAACTTTAACGCAACTGGCTTGCAGATGCAAACGAAAAACGGGGACAGGTTTAGCCTGTCCCCGCAGAATTTCGGTGTTGAGGCGAACTTGTCACACGCTAACTTTCACGCCAGCCAAAATCTCAACGGCGATTTCCGCTGCTCGTTTGCCGGAGAGAAGCATTGCCCCGAATGTTGGGCCCATGCGAGGCAGACCGTAAGTTTCAGAGACAGCCATGCCTGCAACGATCAAACCTGGGAAGACTTCACCAGTGTGTTCAACGACGGCGTCTTCACTTCGTTCAACCCACATGGCACCCATGCCGGGTGTCTTAATGAGACCTCGCTTCTCCAATGCCTTGACGACGGATGCTTCGTGACCGGTAGCGTCAATGACCAACTTTGCCCGAATACCGATGGGGTCAAGACAGGTGATTTCTCTGGGCAATTTGGTGATGGGCGTCCAGTTGATGACCACGCCAGAGACGCGACCGTTGTGCAGGATGACATCCTCCACGAAAGTCATGTTGGCAAACTTTGCCCCAGCATCGCAGGCTGCGGCGATAAGTTTGGAGCAAGCGTGAGGTGCATCGGCGACATAAAGTCCTTCCGACGCTTGCTCATATGGGACACCAAGTTCGTCAAGGATTTCCTGTGACGGTTCTCGGAAGGTGGCTTTGTTCATTAGGTAACCACCAATCCAGAAACCGCCGCCAAGATAGTTCATCCGCTCAACGATGAGCGTCTTAAAGCCTTGTCGGGCTAATTCGCGCCCCGCCATCAAACCAGCAGGACCGCCTCCGACGATAATGACATCGCTTTCAGCATACTCTTCCAGTTGCCTCATAAATCCGCGCACTATCGCGCGAGTCACATCTTTCTCGTCAACAGGCTTGAACAGTGGCATGGGCATCGACCTCCTTGGCGATTTGGCAAGTTTTATTATGGCACATCCAACCTTCATTGGGGCATTTAGCCTCGCTCAGTCAAGCGATTCTTCTTGGACAGTGGCAGGTTGCTGATAAGCCTGAAGCCTTTTGAGAAACCCCAAAGATTCAGCCCTATGTTCCATCGCCCTTTCAACCTTCAACGCCAACAAGTCGTAGACATCAACGCCAGGGATGTTTTTCTCCAAGTAGTCGTAAGCGCCCCTCTTTAGGCACTCAACAGCGTTGGCGACGCTGCCGTAGGCGGTCAGGATAATAACCTCCGTCAAGACATCCCGCAACAGCGCTGCCTTTAGAACCTCCAACCCGCTATTTTCCGATTCCATCACCATGTCCGTAATGACGACATCGTAGGGTGGGTTAGCAATTCGGATTCTCTCAATTGCTTCGGCTTCACTGGCGGCAGTGTCCACTTGATGCCCGTCCCGCTCCAACCTGAGTTTGATTGCTTCCCTTGCAAGTTCTTCATCGTCCACAACCAAAATTCGCCCCATTCAATTTTCCCCTCCTTGTGCTGGTTCAATAGCAGGGAGCGTAATGATGAACATTGCACCCTCGCCCTCACGCCCCCGCTCTTCAATCGTCCCACCGTGAGCCTCAACAATTCCCTTTACAATTGCCAGACCAAGTCCCATGCCTTTGGCTCGGGTTGTGAAGAAGGGTTGAAAGATTTGCTCCTTCAATTTGTCTGGGACGCCGGGACCTGTATCGCGGATAATAAGCCTTGCGTGTTTCTGACCAACCCAAGTGCTTTTGGTAAGCCGCACAGTGATTTTGTCACCTTCCTTGAGGAAGTGGACGGAGTTCTCAATCAGTTCGCTGACGGCGTTCTTTAACTTCTCGGGGTCACCTTTCACCCAGATGGGCTGTTCGTCCAATTGCAACTCAAAAGAGATGTGAGGGAACTCCTGCGAATATTCCCGCACCAGTTCCCCCACCATTTCGGACAAGCAGACAGGTTGTAGGTTCAACTGCATTGCCTTGACAAAGTCCCTCAAATCTTGAAGCAGCGTCTCTACCTCGTAAAGTGCCTTCTCTACGCTGCCGAGCAAACGCTGAGCGCTTTCCGGCAGTGGCAGGTTGTTCAGTTGCAGGCTGAGTTCTTTCAATGCTCCCTTCATTGCGAAAACTTTGTTGCCAATCATGTGGGCTGTTCTGGCTGCCAGTTCGCCGATAGTTGCAATGTGCTGCATGGTGAACAATCGCCGTTGCAACTCTTCCCTTTCAATTGCTGCCCCCAATTGGCTCGCCAAGGTGAACAGCAATTCCTCGTCTTCTTCGGAGAAGAGGTAGTGAGGAGCGGATGGGTTAGCCTTCTTCCTCAATACCCTCAGGACGCCAACGACTTCTCTCCTCCCTCGGACAGGGACAGCCATGAAGGCGCTAATTTCTTCGGGCTTAAGTTCCAAGTAAAGCCCTTTCCATCTCGGGTCTCCCACGACACCGTTTAGCCGCGCGGGCTTGTTATGCAATGCAACCCAACCTGTTAAGCCCTCGCCAAGCCGATAAGTTGCATTGCCAACCAACGACCTTAGCAGCCCGCGAGATGCCCTCAAAACCAGTCGGTTGATGGATTTGTCAAGGAGGAAAAGGGAACAATCGTCGGCGTCCAGCAACTTTGCCGCTACTTCCGTAACCCGTTCCAAAAGTGTGTCAATGTCTGGAGTCGCAGCCAATTCCTTCCCGAGTTCTATCAGCGCTTTCTCTCGGGTCTGATGGGCAGCGAGGGAGAGAGCAAAGGCAGCGATGGATGCTAACGAGGAAAGAACTCTCGCTTCATTCTCACCGAAAGCATTTACCCTTTCGCTTTCAACATTCAACACCCCAAGCACTCTGCCGCCTCGCCCAATCAAAGGCACAGCAAGTTCGCTTCGGGTGTCGGGGAAGATGGGGTAGTAGTAGGGATCGTTGGTGACATCAGGGCTAATGTAAGGCAAACCCGTATAGGTAACATAACTTGAGATGCTGTTGCCCGGCTCATCGGTGATCTTGAATCGCAGCCCTTGCTTCTCTTCTGACCAACCGAGACCAGCCACGAATTTCGTCACAAGTTCCCCTGTTCTATAGTCAACCAGCGAAATGGTCCCCCGAGTTGCACCAACCGCTTCCAAACTTTCCTCCAAAATTGCCCTCAGAAGGGTCTCAGGTTCGGCGATGGCGCTCCAAAGCCGATACAAATGGCTTTCATGCGTTACTCTTTCTTCAGCCCTTTGTTGGGTTGCCACGGTCTTCGCCCTCCTTGTCGGCACGCTGTCATAATTTTGCTGCATGGCGGTGTCCGAATGAAATGGCGGCTTTGACCTTAACTCGGACACCTGAAAAGAAGATGGTGGGGAATCAAGCAATCATCAAATTAGAGCGAATGCCAAAAGCATTAGTGACTGTAGTTCGCGCTGCTGCGGGAATCGCTGTGGCACACCGTTGCCCACTTTACATCGTTGGTGGCTTCGTCCGCGATTCCCTGTTAGGGCGTGAAAGTTTGGATTTGGACTTTGCTGTCGGCGCAGAGCCAATATCTTTTGCTTACGAAGTTGCAGAAAGGCTGAAGGCTCGTTTTATCTCCCTTCACTTTGACCCTCCCACTGGTCGCATCGTGCGCTGGGATAGCGAATATCCTGATGCAACAGCGGATTTCACCGAACTCAAGGGCGAATTGAAAGAAGACGCTTTGCACCGAGATTTCACATGCAATGCCTTGTTTGCTGACGCAATTGAGTTGTCGCAAAAGGGCATGGCATCTGTGCTTGACCCCTTAGGTGGAATGCAACACCTTGAAGCGCGGTTACTCGTTTTGCCCAATAAGCGAGTCCTTCAAGAAGACCCAGTGAGGATTTTAAGGGCGTTTCGGTTTGCAGCGACTTTAGAGTTTCAAATCCCACCAGAAACGAAAACTGCCTTGACCTTAAGTGCGCCACTGCTTTTGAACGCTGCACCTGAAAGGGTGACAATGGAATTTGCATGGGCACTTCAAAATCCGTCAGCTCACGAACAATTGCTTCTCATGGACGAGACTGGCATCTTGACAATATTGCTTCCTGAGCTGCCTAAACTTAGAGAAATTCCTGCTGCGGGTTATCACCACCTTGACGCTTTCAATCACAGCATAGAGGCGGTGAGGATGGTTGATAGGGTGATGAGATGTGAAACCGAGGACGAAGAACTCAACAATTTGCTGGCGAGGGTCAAAGAGGTCTTCAATCTCAAGTTCGGCTACAAGCGCTACGGAAGTTGGGTTTTGAAATTCGCCACCTTGCTTCACGATGTTGCAAAGCCCCAGACGATGACTGTTGACGAGGAGGGTGACTTGCACTTTTACGGGCACGAAAAAATAGGTGCTGAGATGGCTGAACAGATTTGCGAGCGCTTCAAAACATCACGGCGGGAGAGGGAGACGATCGTCGCTCTCGTTGGTAGCCACATGAGACCCGTCGGTCTTGCAGGCGCCCGCCACTTAACTGACAGGGCTTTAAGGAGGTTCTGGCGAGATTTAGGCGAGACCGTCGGGATTTACTGCGTGGCTCTCTCTGCAGCGGACTTAATGGCTACTCGCGGTCCAGAGATGACACAAGGGCAAAGGGAGCGACATTACTTTGTCCTGAAGAAATTGATGGAAACTTACTTTGCCCTTCAAGAAGCGAAAGAGAGTGTTAGGCTCATCTCCGGCGACGAAATTATGGAGCGGTATAAAATCCCACCTTCGCCTTTGGTCGGCAAGGCACTTAGGCTCGTTGAAGATGCCTTTTTGGAAGGGCGCATTAAGACAAAGGACGAAGCGTGGTCGCTTTTGGACAAGGCGATGAAGGAGTGGCTAAAATTGGTGCGGAACGCTGAGTGCGGAGATGGAAAACCAAGTTGCTGACGAGAAAAAGTTCTCCCGTTCAAAAGGAGCGTGAACGAGAATGGGCAAAAGTGTTTTGACCCTTTATCCAGAAACTGAGACTCAAGAAGTTTTGCTTGCCGGCCGCCCCATTACTTTTGAGGAATTCCTGCAACTTTTCGGTGAGGACGATTTGGTTGAACTCGTCAACGGCAGAGTGGTGTCAAAGATGGCTGCTAAAACGCCTCATGAGGATTTGCAGGCGTGGCTGTTGAGCGTGTTAAGGGTTTATGTTTCAATCCGCGACCTTGGTATAGTTTTGGGTTCACGGACGCCAGTTAAGATAGACGGATACAACGGCAGGTTGCCCGACATCGTTTTCGTTCGCAAGGAAGGGTTGCACATAGTGACCGAGGATGCCATTGTTGAAGCGCCTGATTTGGTCATTGAGATAAGGTCGCCGGGAGACAGAAGGTCAAGAGTGATAGGGTTAATCGCCGACTATATGAGGATCGGGGTTTTTGAGATTTGGCTTGTTGACCCTCAAGGGAAGGTTTTGAGGGTTTTTGGAAGGAAGGCGAAGGCTACAAGGATTTTGATTTCAGGCGCGGGATTTTCCGTTCAAAGGCTGTTGAAGATTTTTGGTTTAAAGTTGAATGGCTTTGGTCGCCCAAAAGACCAAAAGAACATGAAACCCTCGCAAACTTTCTGGGTTGGAAGTTATAGTGGCTTCACGGGCTTTTGAGAAACCTGACGGCTTCGTCAAGGGCATTGTTCAGTTGCCGCATGATTCTTGGACGGAGACTGTATCCGTGCCCCAGCCCTTCAATGAGCACGAGGGTGACTTTCACACCGACCTGCCTCATTGCCTCAGCGAAGCGAATTGCTTGGTCGGCAGGGACTAATGAATCCTTCGTGCCTTGGATGATGAAGCAAGGTGATGCTTCAGGGCTTACATGGTAGATAGGCGAAGCATCTTTCCATAAATTTGGGTTTTCCTCGTAAGTTGAGCCTAAGAGGTTAAGCAAGTAGTTGGGCATAAGAAGCGGTGGGTTTTTTGCAGACTCTTGGTAGTAAAGGGCAGTCAAGTCAGTTGGCGGGAAGATAGCAACAACTTTCTTTACCTTGCTGGACACTCCATCAATCACCTCATCCTTCAAACCCAAGAGCAGAGCCAAATGACCTCCCGAAGAAATCCCAAACGCTGTTATGTGTTCTGGATTGACATCCCAACTTTGCACTTCGCACTCTGCACCTCGCGCCCTTTTCAAAGCGTTTTCACGAAGCCACCTGACAGCCGCTTGACAATCCTTCAATTGCGCGGGGTAACGAAACTGAGGTGCAAGTCGATAGCCGACGCAAGCCACGACCGTGCCCTCTTTGGCTAAAGAGTAACCGACCCATGTCATGTCTTTTTTGCTCCCAGTGCACCAAGCCCCTCCATGCAAAACAACGACTGCGGGGAAACCGTCTTTGGGAACAGGCTCGTTTGGGATAAACAAGTCCAACTTCAACGGCACTTCATCGTGCTCAGCGTAAACGATGTCGCGATAAACCCTGACCTTCTGCTCCAATTTTTCCTTTGCTCTTTGCCCTAACTTGTTCAGCAGGGTCACCCATAGTCCCGCAGTTGTCACTTCCCACCATATTTGTGCAGTTGTCTTGAGGGAGAAAAATCCTCGTCCGTTCATAGCACCTTCCCACCTTTGCCCAAAGTGCAAATAAATTGTTGCTGCAATTTTAGCCGCCACGCAAATGCCTGTAAATAAGATGAGCCGAGACTTATCGTCAAATCGTGAGGTCAGAAAATCGGCAGGTCGGGAAAGACGGCAATTCGTAAACAATAGAAAAGTTCCGATGAAGGCTCTAAAATTGAATTCGCTTCAGACTCGGATTGTGCCTTCACTTTCGGGAGGAACTTTATGGCAATTTTGGGTATCGGCGTAGATATCGTTGATGTCAACCGAATACGGAGGATGACGGAGGAACACAGAGAACGATTTTTGAAGCGCGTTTTCAGTGACGAGGAACTGGCTTATTGTCTTCGTTTCTCCGATCCGTTTCCCCATTTGGCGGCGAGGTGGGCAGCAAAAGAAGCCGTCGCAAAAGCGTTTGGGACTGGATTCACGAGAGGCATAACATGGAAGAGCATCTACATCGTTCACACTCCTAACGGCGAGCCGTTAGTTGTTCTCAAGGATGACGCTCAAAGGTTCGCTGCAAGTTTAGGTGTCAAGAAAATCTGGGTCTCCCTTTCTCATACCCGTGAATATGCTGTCTCGGTAGCTGTTGTGGAATTCTGACATCCAATTTAGGTCAAACCCTGACGCTTTATCTTACGGTCTTAGCTCAAAATTTAGATGGAGGTGACTTGTTGTGACGCAAGTTATAGCAGAACGCGAAGAACTGTTTATTGGTCTGCACGACCTTCGCCCAATCCTTGAACCGCAATCAGTTGCCGTAATTGGCGCCTCCCGCCAACCTGGAAGTGTTGGCTACGCAGTGCTTTCCAATTTGCTGATGGGTCAGTTCACAGGAGTCGTTTACCCTATTAACCCTAAAGCGAAAGCCATATGTGGCGTCCGTGCCTACTCAAGCATTTTGGAAATTCCTGACCCTGTTGACCTTGCTGTTGTTATTGTCAGGGCATCACTTGTTCCACAAGTCCTTGAAGAGTGCGGGCAAAAAGGCATCAAAGGAGCGATTGTCATTTCTGCAGGCTTTAAGGAGACCGGACCTGAAGGGGCGAAGTTAGAGGCTCAAGTGAAGGAGATTGCTCTCCATTACGGCATCGCTTTGGTTGGTCCAAACTGCTTAGGTGTGATCAACACCGACCCCAATTATCGGCTTAACGCTTCCTTCGCAAAAGAAATGCCTTTGCCAGGAAACATTGCCTTTATCAGCCAAAGCGGCGCTTTGTGCACAGCCGTTTTGGACTATGCAAAAGGTCAAGGGATTGGATTCAGCAAGGTCATAAGTTTGGGCAACAAGGCAGATGTCAACGAGAATGACTTCCTCGCTTACCTTTGGCAAGACCCTCACACTCAGGTCATCTTGCTTTATGTTGAGGAACTGACTGAAGGGCGACGCTTCCTTCAACTGGCACGAGAGATAACTGGTGAAGGGGACGGTCGCAAGCCCATATTGGCTCTTAAGGCAGGACGAACTCCAGCAGGTGCTCGCGCCGTTGCCTCTCACACAGGCTCGCTCGCAGGGAGCGACGAGGTTTACGAAGCGCTGTTCGCTCAAGCGGGTGTCCTGAGGGCAGACACTGTTGAAGACTTGTTTGAATACGCTATCGCCTTCGCCAACCAGCCTCTTCCAAACGGGAGAAGAACCGTTATCATCACCAACGCTGGTGGTCCTGGCATTATGGCAACCGACGCATGTGTCCGATATGGCTTGGAATTGGCTCAGTTAAGCGAAAAGACTTTGGAGCAACTCCGTGAGAAATTGCCACCTCACGCATCCCTCCAAAACCCTATTGACTTGATCGGAGATGCCCAGCATGACCGATATGAGGCTGCATTGGATGCAGTGCTTGATGACCCAAATGTTGATGCTTTAGTCGTTTTGTTAACGCCTCAAGCGATGACCGATATTGAAAACATTGCCCTCGTCATTGCCCAAGAATCCAAACGGAGGGCGAAGCCTATCTTGGCGTGCTTTATGGGGCTTGTGGACATTTCAGCAGGCGTGAATATCTTGAAGGAAAACGGTGTCCCCTGTTATTCGTTCCCAGAAGATGCAGTTCGCGCTTTGGCTGCGATGGTCAAGTATGTTGACTGGGTTAAAAGACCGAGAACTGGCATTAAATGGTTCCCTGTTGACACAGAAAGGGCGCGAAAATTGCTTAGCGAAGCACCCGTGAGCGAGCATGGATTCATCCCCGAAGAAGTTGCATTCCAAGTCCTTGAAGCCTACGGCTTCCCAGTGCTCCCTTGGGGCGTGGCGAGGACGCCAGAAGAAGCAGTCTCTGTTGCCCGTCAAATCGGCTATCCTGTCGTCCTCAAAGTCCTTTCGCCCGATGTCGTTCACAAGTTTGATGTTGGTGGTGTCCAACTCAACTTGAACAGCGACAGTGATGTCAGACAAGCATTTGACAAAATCTTCAACTCTGTCAAGCAGCATCTCCCTGAAGCTCGCATTGAGGGTGTGATAGTTCAGGCAATGGCTAAGAAAGGGCGAGAAGTTATCTTGGGTCTGAAGCGAGACCCTCAATTCGGTCCGATTTTGATGTTCGGTCTGGGTGGCATCTATGTTGAAATCTTGAGGGATGTCACTTTCCGATTTGCGCCTGTCAGGGAGTTGGGCGCTTACCGAATGGTCCGCGACATCCGAACCTACAGACTCTTGGAAGGGGTCAGGGGCGAGCCACCTGCCGACATTGACAAAATCGTTGAATGCATTGAAAGGCTCTCACAACTGGCGATAGAACAAGACCTGATTGAGGAATTGGACATCAACCCCCTTGTCGTTTACCCGCAAGGCGAGGGCGCCGTCGTTGTGGATGTAAGGATTATGATCAGAAGGTGAACTTACTGTTGAAATTGCCTTGCCGAAAATCTCTGCTGACGAAAAAGTTTGGGCGTTGAAATGTGAGCAAATGAAGCATCGAATGGTCTTAACTTGGCAAAATTAAGTAGGTTACAACAGTGGCAGGGCTTGTCACTGACGGCAGTTAAACACCTGTTGCTTTGTCCCTTTTTGACACAGAGATATTACTGTGCTAAAATTGAAGGCGTTGAACTAATCTCGCCCAAAGAGGTGAAACAAGGAGGGAGCGATGATGAACGAAAGGCGAGGAAGTGTTGGCTTTGCACAACCGATGAGCGTTACTCAAGGCATTCTCCCCGGTAGGCATTTTCAGGTTGGCTTCACTTTGATTGAATTGCTGGTGGTGATCGCGATAATCGCGATCCTGGCAGCAATTTTGTTCCCTGTGTTCTCCCGCGCCCGCGAGAAAGCCCGAGAATCCACCTGTCTATCCAATGTCCGCCAAATCAACTTGGGCTTACAGCAATATACTCATGACTACGACGAACGCTTCCCTATTGATTTGCCCGAAGCCGACCAAACTTATTGGCGAGGCTACCCTTGTCAGCCGACGAGTAATGGCTACCCCATCCCTACTGTCTCCGACCCAGGCGGCCCTCGAAGCCATTTCGTCAACTGCCCCATCCGCTTTACGCCCTGGACGACTCAACCTTACACCCGCAACTTCCAGTTGTTCCATTGCCCCAGTTTAAATAGTCGAGTGCACTATGCCGATAATCGGGGTTGGGCAGGTGATACCCGCAGCAATGGTGGCTCTTATGCATGGTTCTGTATGCATTACAACTCCGATGTCACCCAACTTGTTGGCTTTATGGCGCAGATGCGGGGCTTGAATCCTGCTCAAGTCTTGCCTCGTGTGAATGTTTGCGGCCGCTCACTGGCAGAAAGCCAGAATCCGTCTAACAAGCCTGTGCTATTTTGCAACAGCCTTGTTGCCCATGCAAGCACGACGGAGTCACGAGTTTACCCGCCCCCCTATGGGACTGGTCAAGATGCAGGAATTATCATTGGTGGGTTTGTTGATGGGCATGCCAAAACCCTGACAGGCGATTTCGGTCGCATCGTCAATTGGGGCTTAGAGACCTACTGACAACTCATTGCCTTCATTGTCCAATGATCACACAAAGTCTTGATTGGAGGTAGAGAACCCAACTTGAATATCGCTGACCGCTTAGGCATTGGGCGCAACATAGTATTCGCGCTCGTCTTATTTTCTCCATTTTTTCGTTGCATAAAGCCATAACGCAGTTTGTTTTACCTATTCGGCTACGAAGTTTGAAGCCTGTAGCAGGAAGGGACGAACTGAACTCCCAGATGCATTCACTTGCGCCTTGGCTTTTTGTGCGTTATCCTTTTAAGCGCCTGAAGGGAAAGGCGGCCCCGTCGTCTAGCCAGGTTCAGGACGCCGGCCTCTCAAGCCGGAGGTCGCGGGTTCAAATCCCGCCGGGGCCACCAAATTTCATGACACCACTTTCCTCAACCTCCACAGCCAAATCCCCAATGTAGTTGCAACTGATACAAACGGCGATAGGATCGTCGCCTTTTGGTCGCTTCTCAACCATTAAGCCGCCGCATTGGGGACATGGCGTCGGGAGGGGTTTGTCCCAAGATGCGAATTTGCAATCGGGATAGCGTGAGCAACTGAAGAAAGTCCGCCCTTTCATTCGCCCTTTCCGGACGATCCTTGGGACGAGAACCCCTTTTCCGCATTCAGGACAATTGACCAATTCTTGCCCATCTGCGGGTTCAACAGCACCGCATTGCAAGCAAAGGAAGTAACGCATGCTGTCGTTACCGCGCTTCACCATGATATTGCTGCAATGAGGGCATTCCTTCGTCGCCCCCTCCTCCATCGGAATAAGTGCCCTGCATTCAGGATAGCGTTCGCAAGCGAGGAATGGACCATAGGCAGAGAATTTGATGACCATCGCAGCACCGCAAAGGGGACATTTCTGGTCTGTTGTCAAGCCACCTTCTTTGTCCATCCGCTTCTTTGCGTGCTCCAATGCTTCTTTGAAGGGCTCGTAGAAGTAACGGACTACCTCTTGCCAGTCCCACTTCCCTTCCTCAACTTCGTCAAGCCTGTCTTCCATCTGCGCGGTGAAGTTAACGCTGAGTAGGTCGGGGAAGAACTGAACCAATCTATCGCAGACAAGTATCCCGAGTGGTGTCGGAACAAGTTGCTTGCCCTTTAGTTCCACATAGCCCCGTTTGACAATTGTGTCGACCGTGGGGGCGTAGGTTGACGGACGACCGATGCCTAACTCTTCAAGGGCTTTGACCAGAGTTGCTTGAGTGTATCTTGCGGGCGGTTTGGTGAAGTGCTGTTCCGGCTTAAGTTCCAGAAGTTTCAAAATTTCGCCTTCGTTCAGTTCGGGAATGTGAACCCCTTCGCTCTCGTCCTCATCCTTTTCATCGGCATCGGCTCCATAAACAGCCAACCAGCCTGCGAACTTCAGCGCTCGCCCCGTAGCCCTAAAAAGGAACTCCCGCACACCTTTCAACCAATACGATAACTCAAGTCCATTGCCATTTGCCCTTGAACTTTCGGCAAGAATGTCAACCGTCAGAGTGTCGTAGACTGCATCAGCCATTTGGCTTGCAATGAACCTGCGCCAAATGAGTGAATAGAGGGCAAATTGTTCCTCGGTAAGATAGGGCTTGACTTTTTCTGGGGTTCGGAAGACCGAGGTTGGGCGTATGGCTTCGTGGGCTTCTTGTGCAGTTTTTCGCGCCCTGAACTGGCGGGGTTTGGGTGGCAAGTAAGTTTCGTCAAAATTCTGCCGTATGAAATCGGCGGCCTGAGCCTGTGCCACTTCTGAGACGCGGGGCGAGTCAGTTCGCATGTAAGTGATCAGACCTACCGTGCCCTCATCTCCCAAGTCAACACCTTCGTAAAGCTGTTGGGCGATGCGCATTGTCTTAGTTGGGTTGAAACCCAATTGGCGAGAAGCAGCCTGTTGAAGTGTTGAGGTGATGAAAGGAGGCGGGGGTGTTCGCTTTCGTTCGCCTCGTTCGACTTTTAAGACCCAAAAGTTCGCTCCTTCCAGAATCGCCACCAACGCCTTCGCTTCAGTTTCGCTTGAAATGACTATCCCGCCATCTTTCTCCTCCGCTGAAGTCTGTCCGCCTTCTGGCTCGCCCTTACCATCCCCTTTCTCGGTTTCTCGCTCGGGTGTTGTGACTTTCTTCTCACCGATTTGGACTAAGCGGGCATCAAAGGGAGCATCTCGGTCTTCTGGGGTCAATGTTGCGATGATGCTCCAATACTCCTGAGGGATGAAGTTTTGGATTTTCCTCTCCCGCTCAACCACAAGGCGAAGGGCAACCGATTGGACGCGCCCTGCTGACAAGTTCTTTTTGATCTTCTGCCAAAGCAACGGGCTGAGGGTGTAGCCGAAAATCCTATCAAGGACTCGGCGAGCCTGTTGGGCATTGACCAAGTTAGTGTCAATATCGCGCGGGTTTTGGAGAGCCTTCAAGACGGCGGGTTTCGTTATCTCGTGGAACTCAATTCGCTTTGCGTCTGGTCGCTTTATGACCCGAGCCACATGCCACGCAATTGCCTCTCCCTCACGGTCTGGGTCTGAAGCCAAGTAAACCTCGCTTGCTTTCTTTGCTACTTCCCTCAACTGCCTTATGACATCTTTACGCTTTGGTCGGACGACATACTGCGGAGTGAAACCGTTTTCCAAATCCACACCGAACTTTCGCTCGGGCAAATCCATTATGTGCCCCATCGTGCTTTCAACAGCAAATTCGTCACCGACGATTTGACGAATTGTCCTCGCCTTGGCAGGAGACTCAACGATGATGAGTTTTTTGCCGCTTCTGAAAGCCTCCTTCCGAGTTTCTGTTGTCCCCTGCTTACGACTCGCGCTTTTGATTTGCTTCCGCCAGCGTTTTTGAGACATTGAGTTTGCACCTCCGCACCGATTGCTGGCAAATCGCTTACCTTTAAGCAAATTGCAAAAGGTCTTTCATAATTTGCCACGCCCAACGCCCTTTGTCTTGCTTGATTTCCTCACTCGTTTGAGATACGCAGATGAGGGCTTGGAGGGGCAAAGCACTGAATAGTGAGCAGTGAACTGAATAGTGAGCAGTGAATAGTGGCGAATGGCAACAATTTTTCTGGAGAAAAGGTGGCGCTAAAAACTTGCCATCAATTGCAGCGAACCTTCAACTCGGAAAGGATTGAGTTGACAGCTAAACGAAGGAATTGCACATCTGAACCAACGGCTAAAAAGCGAAAGCCTTGACGGAAATAAGTTTTGACTTCCTCAATGGATTGGGCGTGGATGCCTGCTGGCTTCCTTGCCCCTTGAGAAGCGATCAAGACTTTTTGAACTGTCTCTTGCCACACAGGATTTTGTCCAAAATTAGTTCCAAGCAACCCCATTGAGGCAGCAAGGTCATAGGGACCAACAAAGACTACATCCACGCCGTCAACTCGGCATATTCCACTCACCCTTCATCTTCCTCCCAAATCAGCCAAAGTTCTGAGACTTGGCAACCTCGCCCATTGCCTCCCAAACCCGGTTCTGGATACCAAGCGAGCGTTAATGTCCCGCCCTTTGTCGCTTCTTTCGGGAGGTCAAATTCAAGTGGTCGCAAAGGTCTTGGCTTCTCAATGAAGGGATGGATTTCAAAGGTGTCGTTTGCGACCAAGCGAATTTTGATGACCCGATCCCCGCCGTAAACAACTCTTAAACGGTATTTGGCTTTGGGGTCTAAACCTGAGATGCGAATTTTCAGCGGGTTATCGTAGAGAGTCTCCAGATGCGTCCACCAAGATGTTGGTCCTTGCAAATGAAATCCATAGCCGATGTGTGGTGTCTCTCTGAGTTCAGGGTCTTCATCAAAACTTTTGCCACCAACGGCTAACCGAAGGCTCTCCGGGCTTCCCATGTCCACATAAAAGCCACCCAAACCAGGGTTCGTCCAGTTCAAGATTTCCTCCAAACGCTTCAGCCTTTCTGTTTCATCGGGAACAGAGCGAATTTGTGCGAACTGCGATTTGAGCCAAAGGCGATTGTTGAGTGGGTGATCAAGGGTGTCCAAGTTCGCTCCCCTTTCGGTGTGGATGGCGAAATATTTGTCAACGCTGAGTTGCATCCTAATGCTTTGGAAAAGCGCTTCTGCTAACTCAAAAATTCTCGCCCTCCAATCAAGGCAAATCGGCTTAGTAACTGCTTCATCCAAGACTGCTTCCGCTCTCTCCATCGCTAACAGCGACCCGATTTTGGGAGCAGTTCTCAATTCCTCAAAAGCACGCTCTTCCAAATGCTTCTCGTAGCGAAGCCTCGCTTGGATGTAGGCATCGTAATAAGCCCGATACAGTGCCATTTGGAAGCGCCAGTTCAATCGGACTTGAGGAGATGCCTTTCGTTCCATTTCCTGAAACTGCAGCAGTGTGGTTCTGACTTGACTGTTTGTCAGCAGCGGTCCTTCCCAGTTCTTCTCCAGAGCCAATAAACCTTGAGCGAAAGCCTCAGCGAGTTCATCACCGATGAAATATCGGCTGTAGTCACGAAGGATTTCTTCAGGCTCAGTTTCTGGGTCCCAACCTAAAACGCTCCAAACAATCTTGTTCACATCATCGTTGCACCCTTCTGAGTAAGTCACGAAGCCAATGGTGAAGGGCAAAAGGGAACGGGCGATTGTTGTCATTTGATGGGGTCTCGGGTTGATGCATTCTCTCCCCTCAGTAAACGCAAAAGCCATGTCCCAGTTCGGGACAGGGAATTGGCAATGGCGGCTATGGGTTATGTCGGGATAGAGGCGGATGGGATAACGGGCTGGAACGAGGTCGCGCAATTGAGGGAGCGGGATTCGCACTTCAGGTCCAAAAACAATCCCAGCCAACCAATCAGGTTCGGTTTTCAGGGCAGCGATGAACTCATTCATCCAGTCTGCTGAGAAGCCTTGAGGCGAGACCCAAACTTTGGCTTGCGGGTGATAGCGACACAGCAATTCAGCCTGCTTAGCCACAAAATCCATGAAAACCTTTGGGGGAGTGCGCCCAGGGTCGCCACCAGGGACGAACAGGTGGTCAATGCGAGGCAAAGCGCTGAAAATTTCCTGACGCTCTTTGAGGGCTAATGAAACGGTTTTTGCATCCGTGTAGTCGTCGTCAATCATGGGATACCAAACCCAAACATCAAGGTCGTATTCCGACAGCAATCGAGACATTGCTTCCATCATAGCCAGTGGCGGGAGCGGGAAAAGAGGACTATCAGGAGCATCGTCAGAGCGAGGCGGAATCAATTCAACTGCATTGCAACCGTAAGCAACAAGGTTTCGGATATACTGTTCCCAGATGTCAAGGTCCCATCCGTCGTAGGAGTTAGTTTTGGGGCGATAACCCAACTGATGACCGCGAAGGGGGTAGTGAGGTTCGGCGACGATGCTCAGTCCTTTCCCAACAGCCAGAAAGTCTCGTCTCATTTTCAGCGTCCGAAGCAACCTCCCAACCGCAAAAAGGGTCGCCCTCGGTGTTTTACCACAAGCGAAAACCAATGGTCTTTCCCCTTGAGTGTCGTTCACTTCAATGATAAAGCCCTCAGGACTTTCAATTGCTTCCAATCGCTGCTTGATGCGAGTGTCAAAGTTTGGGAGTTTGTCAAGAGAACAAACTACAATGTGCGGGCGTCCGCTAAGCAAACTCGTTGAGGTAGAGAGAAGAACTCTGGTTCGGCGCTTGATTTCACTGCTGAGCATCTCCGCTGCTTTCCGCTCTGTTACCGAGGTACTTTCAGGTAGCCAAACAATCGCTTCTCTCAGGTCAACTAACTGCTCCCGCTCAACCCCCGAACCAACACCCACTTGCCATCACCTCCTCGGAATGGAGAACATCCCTTCATTTTGCTTCTTTTCCCCCATCATCCTGAGAACCGCCTCCCCCAACCCATTTTAGCGCACTTTTTTTTTGAGGGGGCGTCAATAGACTTTGTGGTGGGGCATTTCCTATTACCCCAATGTGCTTTTCTGGCAGCGGAGGTTAGAATTGAGTCGTGAGCAAAAATTCGAAACAAGGGGGCGATTGAGGTGTTGAAGGTTGGGGTTATAGGCACAGGGGATGTGGCGCGCAAATCCTACTTGCCGGGAATTCACAACCCGGATGCTGATGTTGTTTTGCAAGCAGTTTGCGACATCGTTCGTGAACGGGCAGAGGCTGCAGCAAAGGACTTTGGTGCTCAGAAAGTTTATACCGATGCAGCAGAGATGCTTGAACATGAGGATTTGGATTTAGTCTTCATCTTGACGCCATTGCTAACTCATCCGCCTATCGTTCGGCAGGCGCTTCAATCGGGAAAGAATTGCTACTCAGAGAAGCCTTTGAGCCTGAGCAGAAGGGAAGCGGACGAGTTAGCCGAACTTGCTGAGCGCAACAAGGTGTTGCTCCTTTGCGCTCCCATTTATCCGCTCCTCCCGACTGTTCAACTCATCCGTGAACTGATTGTCAATGGGGCGTTAGGCAAAGTCGCATTCGCTCGCGCGCATAGCAGCCATGGTGGTCCCGAAAGGGGTACATTCCACACTGACCCTCGTGGTTACTTTTTGGCTGAAAAATCTGGACCTTATGTCCCGCTTTACGACATGGGCGTTTATGCGTTGACGCTCCTGACCTATGTTCTCAGATCCGTGAAGCGAGTTTTCGCAACGGCAGGCATTGCTATCCCTGAACGGCAGATCGAAAAAGTGACTGAACCAGGTTTTGTCCCTTACACCATTAAGGTCACAACGATGGACAACGGCTTTGTGTTGTTGGACTTCGGTGATGGCTGCTTTGCTGCAGTGGATGCCAGTTTCTGTATGCGTTATAACAGGGTGCCATCTTATGAGTTTTATGGCAGTCACGGTTCATTGACCGCTGATTTGCGGCAGAACGAAATTTGGTTAGTGAGCGAAGTTGAGGGCTATCGAAAGCATGAAGGATGGCATCGCGTTGAATTGCCGACGGAAGTGAAAGAGCGAGAACGAAAACTTTGGGGTGGACAACGCCCAACGATGGGGTTGAGAGTCATTGAACATTTCCGCCATTGCATCAACACTGGTGAACCATCGCCAATTCATGTCTCTCGCGCAAGGCACGTGGTTGAGGTCATAGAGAAGGCACTATTAGCCTTAGAGACCTGTCAGGTTCAGGAAGTTGAAAGTGGGTTGGATTAGGTTGCAGTGGCGCGAAAGTTTGGCTATAATCAACGGAAGGGAGCCGCGCTAAGCGGGGAGCTCGCCGTGCCCTGAACCCGCAATCGGCGATAGCGGGGCTGAATTCCCTGCCTGCGGGCTCGTCTTGTGGGGATGGGCTGACGCACGGAGCGATGAAGGCTGGGTCCTGCGCGGCGGCACAGGGTGAACCCCGCCAGGCCCGGAAGGGAGCAACGGTAAGCCCTCCCTGCCGAGCGCCGCAGGGTTGCCTGGCTGGAGCCACCGGCGTCGGTAACGCCTGGAAGGCGAGTTCAAGGGTGGGGTGCGCGGCTCCCCTCCCTAAAACGGTGGGGTCATTGGCTATGACAAAGCCAATAATACTTGTCGTGACAACTGACAAGGATTTGCTCAGAACCTTCTACACCGTTGCAATCAAACTTGACATGAAGTTGCTCCCCTTAGCAGAAGTTTTCTCCCGTGACTTCCTCGCCCAACCTTGGCACGCCGTAATCGTGGATTCGGCAACTCCCAACATCGACGGAATCTCCTTCCTTTCCCTCGTTCGTTCACTTTCACCATTTGCCCTGCGAGGGCTCGTAGTTTCGTCTCCAGATCCCCAATTGCTTCTCCGAGCCGTCAATGAGGCGCAAGTTCATCACATCTGGGTCAAACCATTGTCAATGAAGGAGATAACGAACGCACTCCAGCAGCAAACCGAAATTGTTGGGGGGCGAGCCCTCCCTTTGCTTCTGGCTGCAGCCTTTGAGAGCAAAACTGAAACAGGTCACGGTCACAGTTACCGAGTTGCCCAATATGCTTTGGCTTTAGGACACGAACTGGGGCTCAATGAAAGTGAACTGAAGGCATTGCAACTTGGTTGCCTTTTCCACGATATAGGCAAACTTTTGCTTTCAGAGCAACTTTCGCAACACCAAACTTCGCAAATTGAGCGAACCCTTTCTCGTCAACATCCCCTGCTGGGCGAGCAATTAGTGAAAAGCATGAACTTGCCGAGCGAAGCCATTAGCATCATCAAACACCACCACGAAAGATGGGATGGACAAGGCTACCCCGACCGACTCCGAGGCGAAATGATACCGCTATCTGCCCGCATTGCCTCCGTCGCCAACGCTTATGACCACTTGACCGAGCCAAAAAGGAACAAACCTCCCTTGCCCCATTCGGAGATCAACGCCTTGCTTAAATCCGAGATGGGACAAGCCTTCGATCCCAAGATCGTTCGAGCACTACTAAACCTGCGTGAAACTCAGGATGTGTGGGAGGTTCTGGAACGATTGACGGAACTGCCAGCTTTAGCGCCAGTTGTTCAACAGGCTTTGGTTTTATTTGAGCGAGAAGACTTTGATTGGCGCGAGGTTGCTGAGGTTATCGCTCAAGACCAAAACTTAGTCGCTCAACTTTTGAGGTTGGCAAACTCTGCGTTGACAGGTTTAAGGAGGAAGGTGACAAGCCTACCGACCGCTCTGCGCGTCTTAGGTGCTCGCCCCGTCAGAAACCTTCTGCTCACGATGACTGTCCGCCCATTTTTGCAAACCCCTTCCGAATTGCAACTTTGGGAACATTCGCTGGCTTGCGGCTTAGTTGCTAAAAGGCTTGCACAACAAACCCAACTCGTTGACCCAGAAGAAGCGTTTACAGCTGGACTGCTTCACGACATCGGGAAAACCTTGCTCATGCGCTTTTCCCCGCAAAGTTACAGGCGAGTTCAACAAATCACTGAGCGACAAGGTTGCCCGATTTTCATTGCTGAAAGGCTCATGTTTAGCGCAACTCACGCTGAAGTCGGTGCGTGGCTTCTCGAGAGATGGCGGATTCCTTCGCCTTTCTGTGAAGCCGTTGCGGCTCACCATACCTCTGTCCCTGAAACACAACCACTTGCTTGGCACCTTTACTGGGCGAACCAGTTCATTCACTTCGCCCTCGGGGATATGCCTCTCGCTAAATGGGGAATGACAAGCCTTTTGCCTCCCGCCCTCCATCCAATCTTCGCAAATCCCGAAAAATTGGTTCAAGAGGCAATCGCGCAAGTGAAGTCAGTGGAAAATGCACTGCTTTAACGCTGACTTGCAACAGGAACTGTTTCTTTCAGAACAACTTCGCCTGCTATCATTTCTTCCGCTTGCTTTTGCAAACTTTCGGCGAGCGGTCTTTCCATTTCCACATCCAGATTTACCCAGTCAGTGTCATACACGATTTCTCGGACGACGCCGTTTCGGTAGACAAATACTATGAGGCTTTGGGCCCAAAGGGCAAGGCGGGCGTGAACTGTCACAACCCTCATTCGCTTAAACTCACCTTGAATCCGCAATAGCAAATTGTCCAAGCCTTCACCCGTTAAAGCGGAAACAAAAACCGCGTTTGGATATCTCCGCAGCAATGCTTCCTTGTCCCATTCGGGTAGCAACTTGTCAGCCTTGTTCAAAACGAGGATCGTGGGTTTATCGCCAGCACCAATTCCCTTCAAAGTCTCCTCAACAACCCTTATGTGCTCGTCCATCGCTGTGTGGGAGACATCAACAACATGGAGCAGAAGGTCAGCAGTGCGAACTTCTTCCAAAGTTGCATGGAAAGAGGCAATCAAGTGTGGGGGCAATTTGCGGATGAAACCGATGGTGTCGGTCAACAGAACTCTGTGACCGTCTGGAAGGTAAAGCACCCGCGTGGTCGCGTCAAGGGTGGCGAACAGGCGGTCTTCAACAAAGACATCGGCTTTCGTCAAAGCGTTCATCAAAGTTGATTTGCCGACATTGGTGTATCCGACGAGGGCAATGGTAAAAAGTTCCCTTTCCTTCCTGCTTTGAACCCTCGTTGAGGTTTGGCGTTGAATTTCCCGTAGTTGCCGTTGCAAATCGGCGATCCGTTTCTTTGCCCTTCTCTGGTCAACTTCCAGCTGAGTTTCGCCAGGACCTCTCGTTCCGATGCCGCCTCCGAGCCGAGACAAGTGCTGCCACATTCGCCTTAATCTTGGGAGTTGATACTGGAGTTGGGCGAGTTCTACCTGCAACATCGCCTGCTTAGTCCGAGCCCTTTTGGCGAAAATGTCAAGTATAAGTTCAGTGCGATCAACAACTCTGGTGTTAAGCAACTTCTCAAGGTTCCTCGCCTGCGCTGGGGTAAGGTCGTGGTTGAAGATGACCAAGTCAGCACCAAGTTCGGCACACATCCGCGCCAACTCTTCCGCTTTGCCCTGTCCGATGAAGTAGGCAGGGTCAATCTCTTTTCGGGTCTGGGTCAAAACTCCGACGACCTCTGCCCCTGCCGTATCAGCAAGGGCTGCGAGTTCCTCCAATTCCTCCTCAAGTTCACTGCGGCTGTTCAGAGCAACACCGACCAAAATTGCCTGTTCTTTTTGAGCAATAGGCTGCGTCTTGAATCGCTCCAAAGGTCAAAATCACCTCGCGCCCTTTCGTTTAGCGCTGTAGACATTTTAAGGCAGCGAAGCAGCAAAGGAAACATGCAGTCCGCTGCGCAGCGTCAGTTTCCCCACTCATCGTTGCTGTCTCGGCGGCATTTGTGGGGTCTGAAACTCAGAAACTTGCTTAAACCCCGGGGGTATCTTGTGGGCGAAAAAGTCTCTAGGCAGTTTCGGGTTAGCAGTGACTTCACTGAAAGTTTCGGTGATGGTGAGCGTAAGTTTCCCGCCGGGATGGTCTTGCTCAAGTTTCCGCTGGCTTCGCCAAATGAAGCCCTTTTCGTCAACCCACAAACTCTGTGTGCTGCCGTCCTTGAGGGTCAGTTGGATTTTCGTCATGCTTCGTTTGTTCAAGTTTTCTTTGCCCACGACCTTCGCCGCAGTGACTTTATCCTTCCAACCTTCGCCGATAAAGCAACTCAACTCGTCCACCACAAGGGACTGGCGGTCACTGGAGCGAACGATTTCCTTCAATGTCTTAGGTGCAGCCTCTTTTTTGACTTGCCTTAGAGCGTCAATTTGAGTGAACAGGTTTTTGCCATCGCTGACAACAGTTATGCCACCCTGTTCGCTTTCCTCAACCCATTTGACCCGAAGCAAGTTGGGGCGTTGGTAGATTGCCTCATGGCTGATAGTTCGCTTCATAAAAGCCCCGCCAACTTTTTGTTCAGCGACAATGGTTGATCGGACACGCAAACCTGAAAGGCTTTGGTAAGCCTTGAAGGTTTTGGAAAGCAACGATTCAGGGCTTTGAGCAAAAGTTGACGAAACGCATAACGCCAAAAACAAAAAAGCCACCGAAAATCTCTCCATCTGAGTTCACTCCTTGCCTGTCTTTCTGCGGGGACGAGCCTCAGCATCGCCCACCGCCCTGAAATCTTGTGACACTCGCCAGAAAATGCAATCTTCTACTTGCTCGCTGCGAAGTGCGTTCCTTTACCAGCATCACAACTCCAAAACAACAAGTTGATAGCCGTTTACTTCGGGCACTTTCAGATTTGTCATGCCGTCGGCGAAATCAAAAGACAAAGGAGTTCGCTGCGGTGCAAGGTAAACTTGTTGAGGGCGCTTGCCAGTCCTAACTTGCAAACTCACATCCCTCAAGATAATCGGCTCTTCCACGATGTCAATTGTTCGGGTTCGTCGGATAGGGGCGTAAGCGAGTAAGTGAAGCATCCAGCGTGCCTTCCTGTTACGGCTGTTTTGCCTCGTCAGTGTCACATGGGCGAAACTGGGCGCATCGGTTTCAACCAATCGGTCGGCCACGAGCAAACGCAAAGCATTGATGACAAGTTGGCGATAGACAAGGTAGCCGTGTTGAGCGTAAAGCCGAAAGAGTGGATGAGCGAAGTAAATGATGCGACCGTCAGCACTTTGGACAATAGCGG
>Ga0185307_1000461_pt1 | contig 25687 bp, 27 predicted proteins | sample LHCtaG_FD_128010 | JGI IMG/M metagenome (GOLD analysis project Ga0185307, IMG submission 128010) | Hot spring microbial communities from Little Hot Creek, USA to study Microbial Dark Matter (Phase II) - LHC4sed_matched (SPADES... | ecosystem: Environmental > Aquatic > Thermal springs > Hot... | reverse complement strand
AGTGTATCTACTCGTCTACTCAATTCTTCAACTCTAGCTTCAAGCTTAGCTATCCTCTCTCTTAATAATACGATTTCAGAATCTACACTCATGACAATTTATCCTGCTGACTTCTATATATTTCTTTATATTTTAAACTTGATCCTGTGAACTAGGTAATACTCCTTCTTTGGTTTTTATTGTTAAGAGTGGTTTTCTTGTTATTGCTATTGTTGATGCGTAGTCTTCTATCGACTTAATCTTCCAAGTATTTATATTGTTGTAGAATCTCCTAGTTCTCTGCTTCAAGTATCCGAAGAATCTCTCAACAATATTTCTTAAACTGAATCTTTGATACTGGTACTTCAGCCCAATCCTATCTAGAGCCCATCTATACCATGGACTCTTATCAACTATTATCAATGGCTTATTAAGACATCTATCCAAGACAATCCTGACGAACTTCATAGCAACTATCATGTTCCTACTCCATGAAGCATAGACTGCTAATATCTCCCCGGAATCAACGTCTAAAGCAGACCATACATATGCTCTAAGACCATGAAGCTTTACCACGGTCTCATCTACCGCTACAGAATTCCTAAACTTCTTCTCTATAGAGAATATACTTGAGAATTTGTGGAACCATCTCCTAACACTCTCCCTAGAAGCCATAGTTATATAATACTTCTCAGATAAGTCTCTAAGACTTAAACCAGCAATATAAAGCATAACTGTATAAGCCTTCTCAATTAATGGGTAGTTGTTAAATCTGTATAAGCTTGATATCTTGCTGAAGATATAGTCTAACACATGCATAAGAGAACAAAGCAGAAACTAGGCCATAGACATAAAAAAGAAAGACTTAAGTAAAAGTTGACAGGATCTAAACTTTTAGGCAACATAGTATCTCCAAGAGAATAATATCTTTAATGTTGAAGAATTGATAGATGCTTCATTGACCCGCCTTTCATCACTTTTATGAGCTCAGCTATTATTGCTACCGCAATCTCCTCAGGGGTGTCCGCACCGATATCTATCCCAACAGGCATATATAATCTTCCTCTAAGCTCTTCATCTCTATAACCTTCTTCTCTAAGCTTCTTCAGAAATTCTATACACTTTCTTCTACTACCTAGTAACCCTATGTATTTTGCATTTGTCTTGAGAGAAGCTCTCAATGCTTTATAGTCTTCTTCTACTCCACCATAAACTATCAAGATTACATCATTACTTGTAGGCTGCAGCCTCTCCACCCAATCCTCAAGATCTCTGGAAACAATTAATTCTTCAGCATCTGGAAATCTCTCCTTGCTTACAAATTCAGAATTTAGATCTACTACTGCAAGCCTATATCCAAGAATTGATGCTACTTTTGAGATTGCTTGTGCTAAGTGACCTGCTCCGATCAATATTATTCTAGGAGTAGGCTTCAACACATCCATGAAAACCTCAACCTCTCCACCACATATTAAACCCGTCTCTGCACCTTCACTTACCCCTTCTCTTCTAAAAACATATTTCTTTAATGTAGGTTTACCTTCTCTGAGGGCTTCGAGAGCATCTTTCCAAACCATCATCTCAAAAGACCCGCCGCCAAGTGTTCCAATAAATGAGCCGTCTTCCTTAATCAAGATCCTGGCACCTATATCTCTTGGAGCAGAACCTATCTTCTTAACAACGGTTGCTAAAACAATAGCTCTACCTTTCTTAAGCTCGTCAATAATAGTCTCATAAACATCTAAGTTGCCCATACTTATCCGTCAGAAGGGGGAGCATGTTTCTTAAATAATTTACCCACAGACTTAATTAATTATTGAGCGAAGTTAAGATTGCTGAGACGAAAAAAAATTTAGGAATTTTAAAGAGAGGTCTAGGCTAGACCCCACTTATCGAGTAGCTCATTCCATATTGGGCTGTCCATCAGTTCTCTTAATGCGTGGTTTATCATGTTCCGCAACCAGTAATCTTCCGGTCTAGTAGCTATCGCGTAAGTGGATATACCACCTAATCTTCCAACTTCCCTGAATCTCGCAGCTATTTCAGGCTTCTCTTTAAAGTATGGCTGGGTGAAAGCACTATCACTTATTACTGCTACAGCTCTCTTATCTAAGACTGCTTCAAATGCAAGTGCATATGAGTCTAGTGCTAGCTTCTTAAATTTATAGCCCTCCTTTAGAAGCTTTTCAGCCCATTCATCACTCGTCGCTCCAAGCTGGCATGAAATGTATTCTCCAGAATTCAAGATCTCCTCCATAGTTCTAGTCTCATCCTTTAGAGCCAGTAAGTGGTGGTAGTATACGTAGTATGGTATAGAATACCATACTTTCTCCGCTCTCGCAGCTGTATGAGTCATCCCTGAAGCAATTATATCTATATCTCCCTCAACCAATGCTGTTACTATAGTTGCCCAATCCCATGGCTTCGGAACTACCTTCCATCCATACTTATTCGCAATCCACTTCACAACGTCTACATCGAATCCTTTTGCTTCACCCGTTGGTGTAACCTCCGTGAAAGGCGGGTAAGCAGCATCAAACCCATGAATAATCACAACCTCAGCTCCGGCTGGTGGTGGTTCAGTAAACTTTCCTTTAGGTTTAACTGTCGCCGTTACTGTTCTGGCTTCGGTTACCGTTTGAATCTTTTCAACTGGTGGAGCCTCAGGCTTGAGTACGTATCCTGCAACGCCTCCGATGACTAAGCCAGCGACAGCCGATCCAGCAACTTTAGCAGCCGTACCTACAGCTTTCCTTCTAGAGATTCTTCTTTTCAATATATTCTCCTTGCCCCATCCTTCAGACATCGTGTTAGATTCTTAGTTCATACTAAATAAATCTTTCTAGAGATTCTCCAAAATTCAGACGACCCCTACAATACTATAATTTGGATAAGTCTGCAGAAGTCCATGTAGTCTTTCGCGAAAACAATAAACCTAATGCTTGAAAAAGATAAGCTATTTATTCTATGCTGATTTCACTCTACATATACAAAATTATCTAACAAACTTGGTAAAAAGAAGACTTATAGTTTTATATGAGAGTGTATTCTAAACTTCTGAAGCTAATGGTAACGGTTTGGGATTACCTTCCATATATTCTTGAAGGAGTATGGTGGACGTTAGGTCTAGTAGCTGGAGGACTAGCTCTCGGATTCATTATAGGCTTACCCCTTTCTATAGCTCAGGTCTATGGACACCGCATCCTTAAAGCTATCGTAGAGGTTTATGCATGGTTCTTTAGAAGCGTTCCACTACTAGTATTGCTTTTCCTCTTCTACTGGGGAGTCTTTCCAGCTTTAGGCTACAAGCTTGACCCCCTGACATGCAGCATCCTAGTTTTAGGTTTTAGAAGCGGTGGATACCAATCTCAGATTTTTAGAGGAGCTATACAGTCAGTAGGTGAAGGACAGTACATAGCAGCGAGAACACTCGGTATGAGCAAGCTTCAAGGAATATTTCACATAATTCTACCTCAAGCTTTGAGGATAGCTTTCCCAGGATGGGTGAATGAGTATGCTATAATATTAAAAGATTCTGCGATATGCTTTGTACTTGGAGTTATGGAGGTCCTTACTAGGACAAGATATGTTGTCATGGCAACCCTTGAACCACTTCTACCATACTTCATAGCAGGAGGATTATTCATAGTATTAACTTATGGAGGTACGAAACTAGTAAATATGGTGTATGAGAAGACCAAGATACCCGGATTGATAGGGAGGATGTAACCTATGCCAGACGATATTGTTCTAAGAGTTGAAGAACTCTATAAAAGTTACGGCAACATCACCGTGCTAAAGGGGGTTTCCTTCGAGGTCAGAAGAGGTGAAACAAAAATAATCTGTGGACCATCTGGCTCAGGAAAAAGTACTCTTCTCAGATGCCTTAATCTAATAACCAGACCTGATAAAGGTAGAATATGGCTTGAGGGAGAAGAGATAACAAATCGTAATGTAAACATAAATAAAGTTAGGCAGAAGATCGGCTTTGTATTCCAAGAATTTAATCTCTTTAATCATTTAACAGCTCTTAGAAACGTGAGTATAGGTCTTGAAGTAGTTAAGAAGATGAAGAAAGAAGAAGCACGTAGAATAGCATTGCAAATGTTGAGGAAAGTAGGCTTGGAAGAACATGCATATAAGTATCCTGCTGAACTATCAGGTGGACAGAAGCAGAGAGTAGCTATAGCTAGAGCGCTTGCAATGAATCCTGCAATAATATTTTACGATGAACCAACATCTGCACTGGATCCCCAATTGATAGGCGAAGTATTGGAGGTAATGAAGGCGCTAGCAAGAGAGAAAGTTACAGGTATAGTTGTTACACATGAGATGGGCTTTGCTCAATCTGTCGGTGATGAAATGTTATTCATGTACGATGGTAAGATTATAGAACGTGGTCCACCTCGAGAAGTGATCCGAAATCCTAAATGCGAACAAGCCAAAAGATTCTTCCAGAGGATACACGAATTATATGCGAGGGAAGAGAGATGAGTTTCTGGGAAGAATTTATATCATATATACTGCGTGGATGGGTTGCAACTCTCGAGATACTTGCAATATCAATCCCGCTCAGCATACTATTAGGTCTCGGCTTGGCAGTTGCCAGAGTTTATGGAAATTGGTTTATCTCGTTGATAGCTGGAGGGTTTGTAGCACTCTTAAGAGGGCTACCACTAGTAGTTACATTGCTCATAGTGTTTTTCGCGTTACCTAAGCTTGGAATATATTTTTCACCTTTCTGGGCAGCAGTTATAGCTTTCATAATGTGTAGTGGAGCATACCAATCAGAATACGTCAGGGGCGCTATACGGTCAATAGATGTAGGTCAATCACTTGCTGCCCAGGCTCTTGGGATGACTAAGCTACAAGAAGTAATCCACATAATCCTTCCGCAAGCATTTAGGAGAGCGTTACCAGGAATCACTAATGAGATAATTTACTTGGTCTTATATTCTTCTCTAGCATATCTAGTAGGAGTACAAGAATTATTCGCCGTTGCAAAGCATTTTAACTCACTACAGCTTAGACCTATTGAGATATTCTCAACTACAGCGTTAATCTATGCTTTCATGGCTACTATAGCGACTTTTTTCTTTAGAAAACTAGAAGAAAAACTGAAAATCCCGGGATTAGAAACGGCATAACTATTACTAATCTCAAAAGGAATCCTGATAACTCTCATCGTCTCCAGAGTGTATTCAGATACTGCAAGATACTTTCAAAAACATATATAGGATACGATGTTTTTCATTAATGGAATAATGTCTGAAGAATTCATTGAGTATAGATGTAATATCTGCGGCTCAATACTAAAGATTAGCCCTGAAAACATTATATCAATTTGTGAATACTGTGGTGGATTAAACCTCATAAGTGGAATAATAGATGTAAAAGATGTTTACATTACACCATCCGTCAGTGTTGAGGAAGTCTTACAGGAGTTTTGGAGTAGAGTTAGGCGAGATGTAGATTTAAAAAAGCTTGCAGATAAAGTAAGGATCAACTCTATCCAAGGATGGTATATTCCTTTCTGGGTCTCAAGAGCGATAATTGATGGAGAAATAGTTTACACTAAGAAACAATATAGAGGCAAGAAAGTAGAAGTTATTAGGAGAAGAGAAAGATTCTCAGAAGAAGTAGACATAGATGTTATTGGTAGGAGACAAGTGAAGAATATAGCTTTGAGAGAATTGATTAAAGCATACTTTAATCACGATTTACCAGTAGTTGAAATCGATAAGCTTGACGAGTCATGGTGGAGATCGAATAAATTATCTGTTCTTAATATAGAATTTGATAAGAAAGAGTCTGAGATTGCTCTGAGGGAAGAAGCAATAGATTCCATTAGAAGAAGATGGGAGCAGATAGCGGATGAGATAGAATTCTTTAAAGCAGAAATTAAGAGAATGGAGAAGCCTAAGTTGATTCTTCTTCCTCTTTGGGAGATTGTGTACGAGTATGGTGGAAGCCTCTATAGTGCTTATCATGAAGGATGGGCTGGCACTCCACTCATCTTTTTTGAACCTGTCACGATGGGTAGGCGCATACTATATATCGCTGGAATGTTTACATCTATCATTATGGGAGTATTCATAGGCTCAGCATTATCATCGTTGTTATTTAACAATTCAGATAACGTCTCACTAGCAATATTGTTTCTACTTTTCATAGTAACCTTTCTAGGTTATGGGTCTGCAAAAAGATTTATTTCAGATGTAAGAGTTGAGAAATCATGGAAGTAGAATGCCCAGGCTGCAGTGCCAAGCTCCAAGTTCCTCAAAGTGTAAAGACTTTTACTTGCCCATACTGTGGATTAGTCTTTGGGGAGAGAGCTAAAGGAGACCATTACTATTTTCCAGTAATGAATGTTGAACCATATGCTGTACTGTTAAATTTTCTTAGGAGACAATTCGGTATTCCTTCGGATATAGCTTCTTCATCGTCTCTACACGTTAGACAGCTCCACTATGTTCCTGTATATTTTTACTATTTACATGGTAGATTGATTGGTAGATGCGGTGGGAAAGGGTGGACAGAAGCTGAAGAAGCAATTTACAGAGGTGTGGTGGCTTCCAGACTTTTTAGAGATATTCTAGAAGACTACCCCTTCTCAGTTAGGGGGAAGAAGTTCTTTAGAGAGGAGATTATGAATATGGGGGTTTATCATAGCCCTGAATTTTCTGAGTTGGATGCGAGAAATTATGTAGAGAATATGCTCTATAGGATGCTTAAAGATGAGCTTTCAAGAGAATGTAAGAATGTTAGTGAAATTAAATTAGAAGAGTTAAAGATCGATTTTCGTGGATTAATTCATTACCCGATATACTATATCGAGTATTCATACAATAGAGGGAAGTATACAGCATATATTGATGGGGTAGATGGGAAAGTTATTTCTGCAGAGTATCCTATTAAGCTTCAGACGAAAACTTTACAAATAACAGTTAGCTTAACACTTCTAATGCTTGGCGCCTTTCTAGGGCTATCTCTATCTTTTATGTTATGGAACCCCTTACCACTTATATTCTCAATGATCCCTGCAATCGGTTCATCTATACCATTACTTACGAGAAGCCTTACAAAGAAGGTAAAATCTTCAGAGGTTAAGATGACTCAAGAGGAGCCCTCGCTATTCACAGCGTATATTAAAAAATTCCTGGGGTAGGAAAGACTTATCAATAATTCGTCAAAGTATAGATTTATGATTAGATATGGGGTGGGGGCACTAGCTATCCTCGCTTCATCTGTTGGCATAGCCTTGATCGTTTACGGAGCTGGATTCATAGAATTCGATATAGTTAATACTCTCTCATGGATTTTTGGACTCCTCGGCGCATATACGCTAGTTTATGGTGTACTTTCAGATAAGGACTCCGTATTCTACTTTATATGGGGGGTGATAATGTTAGGGGTTGCGGTGTCTTCAGCATTCTATAGATTGATTAACCCTCTTGTAGTCTTAGGCATACTAGTTATTATTGTAGTCATACTTGGACTAGTCATTAGGGGGAGGGTTAGAAAATGAACAGGAAGAATTATGTAGGGAAGATTAGGCAGGAAATGACTTTGATGGAGAAGATCCTTAGCTACGTTCCGGGATATAGAGGTTATAAAGAGGGGGAGATTAGAAGAGAAAGTGATAGACTCATCAGAATGGAGTCGGCGAATAAGTTGAGAGAGGCAAAGAATGATATCAGGTTAAAGTTGGCTGACTTAGCTAATTCAAAGAAGATTGAGGATATAGATATATCAAGGATAGACATGCTGCTGTCTAGGTTAGATAGAGTGGTTGAAAGGATTGAGAAAGCTCCGGCAGGTTATGCTGGACTATTCGATGCAGTTAGAGTTAGAGAGGATAAATTGGATGAAGTCCTTGAACATGACCTTATGTTGATTGAGAAATCCGTAGAGATGAGAGATAGTGCTAAAAGATTTGAGGGTCTTGAAGTCAGAGAGGAATGGATGAAATCTATAGACGAGATGCTAGAGAAGACAAAAGAGCTTGAAGAAATCATCAATAAAAGAATTAAGATACTTAGGGGGTTAACTGATTAATTAGAAATGCTTAAAAAGACATAATCTCATATGGAGTGGATAGCTCGATGCCCAAGGTAATTGAGTGGGTTGGAGTAGGAGAATACGACATTGTATGGAGATACCCCGTTGAAGAAATAAATTGGGGGGATAATTTAATAGTACATGAGTATGAAGCAGCAATCTTCTTCAGAGATGGAAAAGCATATGACGTTTTTAGGGCTGGGAGACATGTTTTAACAACGGCTAATCTCCCACTACTAACGTCTATCCTCTCTAGGATAGCTGGATTTGATAAAACCCCATTCAAAGCAACGATAATATTTGTAAGTCTCAAACAATTTCAAGGAAGATTTGGGGGTCAGGGTCAAACAAGGGAACTTGCACCATTAAAGTTTTACGGTAGCTTCTGGTTCAGGGTTGAGGAGCCAAATCTATTCGTAAATGAGGTTGTTGGAGGTCAGGGAGCATATACAACTGATAAGCTTCAAGAATTCTTAAGAGGATATTTTAATGAGAAGTTAATAGATAACTTAAGCCAATATTCGCTTGTAGATGTTTATGGGAAACTAGACGAGACAAGCTTTCTAGCTAAAAATCTTTTATACGATGCTTTCAGGAGAATAGGTCTTGAATTAATAGATGTTAAGTTTGAAGGTATTGATACTGCTCCTGAGTGGAGAGATAGGATATTCTTCCTAAAGACTGGAGTAAGCGCTGAAGAAGTTTTGAGGATGCAGACTGTTCAGAAGGCTGCTGAAAGTCTCTCGAAAAGTGAGGGCGCAGCTATCGGAGCTGGTATAGCTATTATCCCACCTATATTCCAAGCCCCACCATCCCAACCACAGGTAGCCTGCCCGAAATGTGGTAGACAGAATCCTCAAGGCTCAAGATTCTGTAATAATTGTGGTGCTCCTCTAATAGAAACAAGTGAAATAAGATGTTCGAAATGTGGATTCCTGAACATACCTGGAGCAAAATTCTGTTCAAACTGTGGGAATCCATTAGAATCATTAATTAAGTGTCCAAACTGTAATCTAGACATACCTTCGTCTTCTAAGTTCTGCCCAAATTGTGGGATTAAAATAGGGTAGTATCATCGAGACATAACATTACATACTTATTTAGATGAATGTTTATCCCTCAAGTATTACTAAGCCAATAATTCAGTTGGATACATCTTCAGTAACTATAAAAGATTCTTACAGATTATAGTTAGCACATATCTTGTAACAAATTCTGATTTATTAAGAAGTTGACAAAACATATCTACAGTATATGCATCATCAACAAAATCTTGTTTTAATGGGAAATGAGGCGATTGCTTATGGTGCTCTTACTGCAGGTGTAGCCGTAGCTTCAGGATATCCTGGAACACCATCTAGTGAGGTTATTGATACTTTGCTAGAACTCATCGCATCCGGGAAGACTAACAGACCATACGTCGAGTGGGCGGTGAATGAGAGGGTCGCTCTGGAGATCTGTCTCGGAGCATCTCTAGCAGGTGCACGCTCGCTTGTTACAATGAAAGCTCCAGGATTAAACGTTGCATCCGACCCTTTATTATCTTCAGCTTACTCGGGTGTTGAGGCTGGGATGTTAATACTTGTTGCAGATGATCCTGGACCACATACTACTCAGACCGAGCAAGACAGTAGGTGGTATGGTGAATTAGCTAAGCTTCCAGTAATAGAACCTTCAGACCCTCAAGAAGCTTACGAATATACTATTTTAGGATACGAATTGAGTGAAAAGATTAAGCTACCAGTCATCATGAGGACAACTACTAGAGTAAATCATACTGTAAGTGACGTAAAAGTAAAAGAGTTTATGGAGCCAAGTTATACGCCGTCTTTCTCCAAGAATCCTAAAAGATACCTTAGAGCTGTGATGGCTTGGAATAGAGAGAGGCATAGAGAAGTATTAGAAGCATTAGATAGAATAGAATCTCTAGCTGAAGAATTCAGATTGAATAGAGTCGAAGGTCTAGGTGAACTTGGAATAGTATGCTCGGGTGCGGCATATAATTACGTTATGGAAGTACTAGAAAAGAATAACTTACTGGATGGTTACAGGATATTAAAGCTCGGCTTAATCCATCCAATGCCCAGGAAGATCGTAGTAGAATTCTTAAGAAAAGTTAATAGAGTAGTCGTAGTTGAAGAAATAGACCCTTATCTTGAAATGAAGTTGAAATCTCTAGCATATGATGAGGGATTACAGGTTAAGATTCTTGGAAGACATGAATTGCTTCCAAAAGTAGGTGAACTAACTCTTGATGATGTAGAATCTGCAATACTTGGCCGAGACCTTAAAGTAGATGAAGCCATCTTACCTATGCGGCCTTCACCTCTCTGCCCTGGATGCCCGCATATTGGAACATACATGGGATTGAGAATGGGTATTTCAAAGGCAGGATACAAGTGGGGTGAGATACCAGTAATGGGGGATATTGGATGCTATGCTCTCGGGTTAAACCCTCCCTTCGAAGCTATCTGGACAGAGCACAGTATGGGTGCAAGTATTTCCATGGCTGTTGGGCTAAAAGCCGCGGGATATCCTAAACCTGTAGTAGCAGTCATAGGTGATAGTACCTTCTACCATTCAGGGATAACCTCTCTTATAGAAGCAGTCCATAAAGACGTAGACCTACTGGTAGTCATTATGGATAATCTTACTGTGGCCATGACAGGGCATCAAGCTACACCAGAATATGAATTAAGCATTAGCGGCAGAAGAATGAAGAAATTGGATTTAGAAAAAGTAGTTAGAGGTTTAGGGGTTGAGAAGATCGCAGTTGTTGACCCATACAACTACAAGAGTGTCTCAGAAAAAGTTAGAGAATTCCTCCATCAACCAGGAGTAAAAGTTATCATATCTAAACGGTCGTGCGCCATATTAGAGAAGCGGGCTGGAGTCAAACAAGTCTGCTGGGTAGACCCAGAAAAGTGTACAAATTGTTTAGCATGTGTGAGGCTTACAGGCTGCCCAGCTTTATCTCTTCTAGAAGGTAGAGTAGACATTATTGAAAGCGAATGTGTTGGTTGTACTCTATGTATGCAGGCATGCCCTTATGATGCTATACTGATTAAGAAGACAGGTACGGTGAATATTGATGTATAGTGAATACTCGATTGTTATAGCTGGGGTTGGTGGTCAGGGAGGATTAACACTATCAAGAGTGATAGCGACTGCAGCTACTTTATCAGGTTTAAGTGTAAAGACTGGTGAAACACTTGGGATGGCGCAGAGAGGTGGAAGTGTTCAAAGTTATCTTAAGATAGGGAGGATTACTCGAAGCCCATTAATAAAAAAGGGGTGTGCAGATGCTTTAATAGGTTTAGAGCCTTTAGAAGCTGTCCGAGCACTAAAATACATTGGTTCTCACACTAAGATCGTTTTAGACCCAAACCCTATTCCAACAATATTTAATCTAGTTGGAAAAGAAGATTATCCAAGAATTGAAGAACTCTTAAGAAGATTGGAAGAAAGAACAAGACACTTGTACATTGTTCAGGCTAGAAGAGAGTCTGAGATGCTGAATGCCAGAAAATCAGCAAACATGATATTGCTAGGTAAACTTGTTTCACTAGATGCTTTTCTTCCATCAGAGAAGATTGAAGAAGCTATAAGAATAGTTTTAGGTGGAAGAGCGGAGAAAGCTGTTGCCGCTTTTAGAAGGGGGATGAATCTCTAGCATACTGATGCTTTAATTTCTAAGCTGAAGGCATCTGATGCTTTGGAAATGGGTTTAGATAATATTTATTAGCTTCGGGCCGAATTCTGTTCTAGATGTCTTCGATAACATTTCTAGAAACTCAAAAAGATGAATATTCTATTCTTGAAGAATGGCTTAAAGCCAGGGAGTTCATATATGTTGGGAGCGAAGTTAGAAGAATAGATGCTTTAGAGAAGGTTCTCGGTAAAGCAAAGTATGTTGAAGATTTCTTAGTTGATGGATTAGCTTATGCACGGATAGTTAAGAGCAGTATCCCCCACGGCGTATTGGTCTCCGTGAGACCTGGTGGAGCTGTAGAACATCCTGACTACATAGCACTCGTAACATCTAGAGACATCCCTGGAATGAATCAAGTAGGATATTACATCCCTGACCAGCCAGCCTTGGCTGAGAAAAAGGTGAGATTCCATGGGGAGCCCGTAGCTCTCCTAGTTGCATCTAGACCACGATCAGCTGAAGAATTAAGAGAACTAGTTGAAGTAGAAATTAAGCCATTAGATGCCGTATTTGATCCTCTTGAAGCATTGAAGGATGAAGTTCTAGTCCATGAAGAGCATGGAAGCAATATAGTATTAAAGACGAGGGTGAAGAAAGGAGATGCTTTAAAAGCACTCCAAGAATCAGATTACGTTATTGAAAATACATACAGAACAGGATACCAAGAACATGCGTATCTTGAGACTGAAGGGGCACTTGCAATACCAATGGACGATGGAATGACGATAATCCTCCCAGGTCAGTATCCACACCTCGCTCAATCAATAATCTCAAGAGTTTTGGGAGTACCTCAAAGTAAGATTAGAGTTATCCAGCCTGTTATAGGTGGAGGCTTCGGTGGAAAAGATGATATGATGCCGATAGTAGGCGCGCAAGCAGCTATAGCAGCACATAAAGTCCGGAGACCAGTCTTGCTGACATATACTAGAGAAGATAGTTTTACAAGTCATTGTAAACGTGACCCCGCATACATAAGGTACAGGAGTGGTGCAAGTAAAAATGGAAAACTTACTGTAGTAGATGTTGACATAATATTTGATGCAGGCGCATATGCTAATCGTGGCCCATTCACTCTTTGGAGAGCTACTGTTCATTCTACAGGACCCTATGATGTCCCTAATGTTGACGCTAGAGGCGTACTTGTTTATACAAACAAAGTTTATCAAGGAAGTTTTAGAGGCTTCGGAAACCCACAGATACAGTTTGCTGCTGAGAGGCAGATGGATGAATTAGCTGAGAAGATAGGGTTAGATCCTCTAGAGTTTAGATTAAAGAATGTCCTAAGACCTGGTAGTAGGACTTCAACTGATCAATTGTTGGAAGATAGTGTGGGTGTAGGTGAGGCTCTAGCCAGGGTTGCGGAGAAATGTAGCTGGTTCGAGAAGAGGAAAGATTACGGCAAGATAGTTGATGGAAAAGCTAGAGGGATAGGTCTTGCATGTGCATGGCATGGGATAAGTACTAGTAGAGGTGTCCCAGACTGGTGTAACGCATATGTAAACGTTGCGAAAGATGGGAGTGTCACGGTTTTCACTGGCATAGTCGAGATTGGGCAGGGAACACATACAGGATTAGCTCAGATAGCTGCAGAAGCATTAGGGATACCATTAGAGAAGATAAACTTGGTTGGTGGGTTAACTGATGCACCTGATACTGGAGCTACTCATGGATCAAGAGGTCTGAGTCTAGGTGGTACGGCAGTACTTATAGCTGCAACGAAGATTAGGAAGAGGGTACAAAGGGTTGCTTCAAGAATACTGGAATGTAGTCCTGTCGAAGTCGAATTAAGGAATGGGTGGGTCTATAGTAGAGGTAGACCTGAGAAGAGGATTACATGGGAGGAGGCTGTTAAGAGATGTTATGCTGAGGGTGAAGACATGGCTGCTACCGGATACTTCTATATGCCTAAGGGTAGGTTTGATGAAGATAAAGGTAGAGGATTCGCATATATAGTTTTTAGCTACATGGTTGTTGCAGTAGAAGTCGAGGTTGATGTAGAGACGGGATTAACAAGAGTAATTAGAGTGTGGCCAGCTATATGTGCAGGCAAAATAATTAATCCAAAGCTTGCAACCACCCAGATACATGGAGCAGTAATCCAGGGGATAGGATATACCTTAATGGAGGAGATCAAGCTGGAAGATGGTAGAATACTTAACCCAAACTTTACAGATTACCTTATACCAACTATCGCAGATCTCCCAGAAATAGAAGAACCCGTATTTGTAGAAGACTACTTTAGATTTGGTCCATTTGGAGCAAAAGGATTAGCAGAAATGGCGTTGATACCAATACCTGCAGCTGTAACAAATGCTATTAAACATGCTGTAGGAGTAAAGCCTTCAGAGATACCGTATACTTCTGAGAAACTCGTTAAAGAATTATCTAAGAAGTGGGAGGAATGATTCCCAAAATAGAATACTATAGATTCGAAACACTTAATGAAGCATTAAGATTTTTGAGAAATAATCCAGATTCAAAGATAATTGCTGGAGGGACAGATTTAGTTATACAATTAAGGTCGAAGAAGGTGGAAGCAAGGAAACTAATAGATATCTCTAGAATAAGTGAGTTGAGGTACATTCAGGATGAAAGCGAATATGTTAGGATAGGTGCTTCAACAACAATAGAAGAATTGAAGAACAGCGAGATCATCAAGGTTTATGCTCAGCCTCTATGGATGGCTGTAAATAACTTTGCAGTCTGGCAAGTTAGAAATACTGCAACAATCGGTGGAAATATATGTAATGCTTCTCCCGCTGCTGACACCGTTCCACCATTAATAGTCTTAGAAGCAAAACTAAAACTCCAAAATATAGATAGAGGAAGGAAAGTCAAGGTCGAGGAATTCTTTAAAGGAGCTGGTGAAACACTCATCGAGAAAGATGAAATCTTAACAGAGATAGTAATACCCAAGAAAGATAGTGGTTGGAGATATAGCTTTATTAAGCTTGGGAAGAGGCATAGTCATATTCTAAGTATTGTATGTGTTGCTGTAGGCTTAAAGATTGATGATAGTAAGATAGAAGACGTAATCGTAGCTCTAGGAAGCGTAGCACCTACACCTGTTAGAGCTAAGAGCGTAGAAGAATACCTAAGAGAACGTCAAGCAACAAGCAAGCTTATAGAAGAAGCATCAAGAGAAGTAGTAAAGGATATTAAACCAATCTCTGATGTAAGAGCATCCGCAGAATATAGAATCGAGATGTCAAAAGTACTTGTAAGAAGAGCGTTGAATGAGTGCCTAAAGACGTGCTCTTCCCTCTTTTAGCAAGAGTATATTTGTATCCGCATCACTCCTCTTCAAGTCTTCTACAAGCTCTTCCTCGAGCCCCGCAGTCTTAGAGTCCATATAAGCCCTGATTGTTTCAAGCTCTCTTAAGCTTCAGTCCATCTCCTCCAGTATGTCATATACTCTTAGATGTAGTTTTCCATCCAGCCTCACTAACGCTCCTAGTACTTTCAGCTCCTTACCCTTCTTCCATACGCTTCTAGATGCTGAAGGGGCATCATAGAAGTCCAGCGGTACAGACGCTCTGAAGCCATCATTCACGACCACCACCGCCACCCCCTGATATATCTTCTCAACATATACTCTGTAGACTTTCGCTTCACCATTATACATACCAACCCTCTTCTTCTCAATTATCTTCCTCCCAGCAGGATATAGCTTACCATCTTCTTCCATTACAGCACCGGACTGCGTAAGCTTCCTGATAGCTCCCCTAGCTGTCCCTAGATCTACGCCTTCATACTCTAGGTCTTCCATCAGTAATGGTATCGAGATTCCCTTCTCACCAGCCTTAAGAACACGTCTGTAAATGTATTTCGCCACTCCCTTGACTATCGTCTGGAAACTCCTATATCTTAGACGTTCTTCCTCTGGCTCGATTATCGATATCCCTAGAGGCTCGGCTTCTTCGACTACTTCTACCTTCTCGGTCTGCTCATAGAATACTTCTATAGGCGGCTCTACAGGTTTCTCTAAAGATCCCATCTCTACAGGTTTTACTTCTTCTTTCTCTATCCTGGTAGCCTGTTCAGCCTTTATGCCTTCGATTTCTTCAAACTCTCTATCGGCTTCTTCTACATATTCTGTCTGGATTGGTCTCGGCTCAGGCCATACTCTATGCTTTACCTCTCTGAGTGTCTTGTCAAGCCTATCCATGACTGATCTCATCTTCTTTAAGCGTGCTGTAGCCCCGGTCAGGTATGCCATGTCTAAGGTCTTGTCCGCTAACAGTATTACGCATTTACCTACCTTGACCCTGCCAGTCCTACCCCTCCTCTGGATGAATCTAACCTCGCTTGGCACGGGCTCATAGAATACTACGAGCTCTACCTGTGGTATGTCTAGGCCCTCCTCGCCTATACTCGTTGATACGAGAATGCTTAAGTCTCCTTTCCTGAACTTCTCAAGTATGCCCAGCTGCTGCTTCTGTGTTAGTGTTGGAGATCTGTCAAGCCCCCTCCTCTTACCCTTTCTACCCTGCCCAACGAATATCTCAGCTCTAAGCCCGTTCTCCTTGAGGACTTCTGCTATGTGCTGGGCGCTGTCCCTATACTGTGTGAATACTATTATCCTGCTCTCCGGAGCCTTCCTCAGCTGCTCTCTCACAACATCTATCAATACCGGTATCTTTGGATGTTCTTCAAGCTTCTCGTTCCTCATCCTATCTAGAAGCTCTCTCCACCTAGGGTCTTTTGCCAACCTTCTATGGCTCTGCTTCCTCTTCTCCTGCGAGACCTTCTCCAAGAAGTTTCTGAATGCGTACTGTCCCTGGCTGAGCAGTAAGTCTATGGCATGGTATATTATTAAGGCCATGCTCTGGTGTACTAGTAGGCCCCAGATTCTTCCACGTTCCTCATCAAGCATGTTCACGCCTATCTCATACCTCAACATATCTCCTATCTCTAGAAGGTCCCTCCTGAACACATACTCTGGGTCTTTCCTTATCAGCCCAGCCATCATAAGCTTGGACAACTGCTCGTTAAGCATTTCCCTCAGTATCTTGACGTATTCTCCATAGCTGCGAGGCGGTTCCACAACCTTATGCTCGGTCTCAACACCATGTATGTATGGTTTAACGTCCGGGTCTATCTCGCTACGATACTCTATATGCTCTATGTATAGCTTCTGTAGTATCTCTCTAACCTTCTTCTCCTGACCTCCAGGAGAAGCTGTTAATGCAAGTATCACTGGGCATGGGCTCTGGGTCATATATGACTCTGCTACTCTGGTATATGCATATTCTTTCCTAGCTCTATGGGCTTCATCGAATATGATGAGGCTGAAATCTCTAAGGCTTAAGCCTAGCTCAAGGTCGTTCCTCACGACCTCTGGTGTTGCGAAGTATATCTTGATGTTTGGGTCGCTCCACCAGTATAGCCTATACTCTGGCTCAAGCTGCCCCGTAAGTATCTTTGCTTCAGAAGGCTTAACCTTCAATAGCTCTAGTACTCGCTGGTAGTGTTGGTGGACTAGCGGTCTCGTCGGAGCCATCATCAATACCTTCTTCCATGGATAATTGTATAGGTAGTATGCTGCAACGTATCCAGCTATAATGGTCTTGCCTAGAGCCGTAGGCAGGACGACCAGCGTATTTCTACTAAGAGACGACTCGGCAATCCTGACCTGATACTCTCTAACCTCTACTCTATCCCATCTAATCAGCGGGTTTCCAAGTATAGGCGATGGGAATGTTGATATATTCTGGTCAGCCCCTATCTGTTCTGTAGAGTGAACCCCAGCTCTCATGTCTTTATGCATCGCTATTAACTGCTTAGCTTTCACAAGCTCCTTTATGAGCTTTATGTGTTTACACTCCTGCCTCCTGTAAGTGTAGTGTGGGCACGTACATGTATAGTAGTCTTCAGATATTCTCCTAACTAGGTATTTTACGCCGGGCCTGTTGTCGCTTGGAACAGCCCACGTAGACAAGCCTTACCGCCTAGATCTCGAATACCTCTTCCTCTGCCTCTCTCTTCCTCCTAGCAGCATTCTTCCTAGGGTTTACCTCATCTATCTTACCGATTAATGTTGTTAGCTTCTCATCGTTTATAAGCTTCCTGAATTCTTCAAGCTCACCACTACTCCTTAGTACTAGCCCTCTCTTCTTGGTCGGCTTCCCAAGCTCGTCCACCGGGTTCAGCTCTACTGCTAGAGATGCAGGCCTCCTACTGTCTGCTGGAAGTCTCAAGACGAATATTCCAGGCACCGTTGTAGCTCTACGCTCCCAGTCCTTCCCATTTCTAAGAAATTCTTGTAGTTTCTCATCAGGCATTGACATTGCACCTCTCAAGATAGAATTCTATAAGCTTGTTTATTATCTGGTCGTATGATTCACCCTTCCTTCCAAGGCTTCTAAGCCTATCCCTCATCTCTCTCCTAAGCTTTATGTATGTGAGTTCATCCACATTCATACTGCTTCATAATTGGTTAGTCCCAGATAAAAGGCTTCTAGACCTGCCTGAAAGTGAATCCTCAAGCTTGATAAATAGTTCTTCATATTCTCTTAAAGCTTTCTCCAACGCCTCATCATAGCTTATCCCTCCAGACTCTATCATGGCCATAATTTCTTCAACCATCCTCCTAGTATCCGGAGTGACAAGCTTCTCGTCGATACTCTCTAGAAGCTCGATGAGCCTCACACCCAGTTCCGTCGGTTTAAACGTTTTACCTTCCTTCACAGCGTAACCCCTCTCAAGAATTAGTTTTGGGAATGATGCTCTCGTGGCATCTGTACCAATACCATTCTCTTCCAGAATCTTCAGTAATTCAGGTTCCGTGAGCCTTTCAGGAGGCCTGGTGGAGCCTTCATGAAGCTTTAACGAGACTACTCTAAGCTCCTCACCCTTCCTCAAACTTGGTATAGGATTGTCCTCGGGCTTGAAGTATGGATATACAGCATAGAATCCAGACTCTATAGTATGTGAGCCCGAAGCCTTCAAGACGGCAGGGCCAACTTTAACATCCGCTCTCCTAAGGCATCTTACAGCATCCTCGTAGAAGCCATTCGCAAGAAACCTCCTGGCAACGTACTCCCATACGGTCTTCCTAACATCTTCTCCAAGATATGGCTTGACAGGATATATGGGTGTATGTGCTCCATCATCAAGCCTGCCCTGCCTGGGGTTGAATACCACCTCCACTCTCAACCCTAAGCCTTTGCATGAAGCTTTTAGGGGCTGAGAGTAATCGAAGTCAGGCTTATACCTGTTTGTATCAGTCCTCGGGTAGGATATGTATCCTTCACCGTAAAGGTCTTCAGCTATATCAAGTATCCTGGCTGCTGGCAATCCGGTAATCTTGGCCAAATCTCTAAGCATATCATCAGTCCTGAGAGGTGTCGGTCTAGAAACATTCTCATATTCTTCCTCGAAGCCTTCTACTAATCCATAGGTAGCCTTCAATGCTTCATTGTACATCTTCTCAGCTTCATCCCTGCTCCAGAACCTGTTGCTCTCAGCCTCGAACCTCTGACCCCCAGAGTTTTCAAGTACTGCTTTTATGGTCCAGAATCTTCTGGGCTTGAATGACCGCCTCTCCCTCTCACGTTGGACTATGAACCATAGTGTGGGAGACTGACATGAACCCCAGCTCACCAGCCCATCGTACCCATCAACCTTTCTAGCGTATCCTGTAAGCAGCCTCGTGAATGCTGCCCCGGTCACCAGGTCGAACCTCTGCCTAAACAATGCCTTCGAGACCCATCTCCAGTTAAGGGTTTCTTCTAGGCTCCTCCAAGCTCTTCTAAGCTCATTATAATCTGTAGAGTTGAACCTCATCCTCACGTACCGTCTGTCGCCGTTGATCTTCCTCCATATCTTCAGTATCTCCATCCCTATGAGCTCGCCTTCAGAGTCGTTGTCAGTAGCTATAACAAGCCTATCACAGAACTTGAATATCTTCCTCAACTCTGCCAGCGATTTCTTGTCTCTAACATCCTCTATGAATTCTCTGACCTTAAACAGCTCCCTAGGCCTGCACTCTCCCCACCCATAGCCTTCGGGAAACTCCGAATCCATTAGATGCCCTCTAACAGACGTGACCATTATATCTCTGCTCTGTAATGCTTCTCTAATCCTCCTAGCTACGCTTGGCTTCTCAGCAACTACAACATACCTCATCTAGCATCACTCAATCCATCATGCTGAAGGAATAACTGGTTGCGCATTCCATGTGAGCATATCTAAAGTGGCCACCAATCATTACTTTAACATCATTGCTCTTGAACCTTCTACCGCATAGAACGCATCTGTTAGGACCGCTATCAACAACCTTTACGTATTCTCCGCTAATCTTTTCTTTTCTCCTCTTCTTTGTTTCTTTACTATTCCTAGACCTTCTAGGCTTCTTCAATGTTCACTTCGCCTCCAGTATTCGTGTCTATGAATGTTATGCTTCTCTCGTACTTCTTCTTGACTGCTAGTAGAGGTTTTGCACCAGCCTTCTCCGCAAGCTTCTTTAGATAATCTATACGCTCACTGGACATCCTTGTGTTATACTTACATTCTATCAATAGTATCCTTCCATCTTTTAATGCTACGAGGTCCACGGGCCTGGACCTTGCAGCTCTAACAGTAACCCAACCATATGATTCGAGGACGCTCCTGACAGACCACTCAAACCTTCTACCGCTGGAATAGCTCACAGGCATCCAACTGTAAATGTTGCCACATCAATATATCTCTTATAGACCGCCCTGAAAGTGGGCTTATCTCCCAAATGTCTCTAGTGATGCTTCGACTCTTCCAACTCCGGTCTTCAACTATCCCTACGTAGTTCATCGATGTTAGTTGAATTCCTCTATAAGCCACTTGTAGAACTCTTCCTCCGATGAGAAGTTGCTTACGACAAAGGGGTCTGAACGCGTCCTCCACTGGACTCCGTCATAGCTTATGCTTGAGTTCCAGTATCTCTCATGTAGCTTCTTTGCTTCCTTGAACGGTAAGAAAATTATCTTCCCCTCCTCCACAGTTATCGGGTCCCAGTCTATTATGGCGATCCTATCGTCTCTCTCCTTAATCAGTACGCATCCATGATGACCACCCCTATCCCTCAACCCTAGAGATAAGTATCCTGTAGGCAGCTCTTCTCCCACCATGTCATAGTAGGCATAGTATAGTGATACTAGCACTGTCGCATAGTCCCAGCATACGCCTCTCTTATAGATGAAGCTTATCTGGGCGCCTATTACAGACGTGTTCACCACATCTACGTTTCTCACTTCCTTAAGGTATCTATCACCCATAAGCGTCTCAGGATTCCACCATGTACCAACCATTATGAATGTTAGATTCTCCTGGGCTGGTGATGGGGACTCGTAAGTAAAGTCGCTCCTCCACCTCTCGTATATCTTGTATAGGTCTGAGAGGAAGTCTTCCCAGCTTCCATCCCATCCATTAGTAATGCTGTATACATACTTCTTCATCTCCTCGTTGTAGGCGAATATGAACCTGTCTTCGAAATCGTAGTATCCCATCAATGTATAGTTTGGCGGTACCACGAGCTTATTCGCAATTATCTCCAACGCTCTGGTCAAGTTTCTGTTAGCTTCCAGAACATCCCTATAACTAATATATAGACGATTGTAATTGAACTCCATCTCAGAGAGGGTTAGTGATAGATTCTTATTCTCGTCAACCAACCTACTATAGTCTTCTTGTAGTTTCTGGTACATTTTCTGTAGTGCGTCATGGCTTTGAGCAAGATTATAGTAGTCGTCCTCCTTCCTCAACAGCCTGTTCCTCAACTCTAGATTCTCATGGCTGAATAAGACGTACGTATAGATGTTTATCGATGCGAGAATGAGAATCAGAGTAACCGTGAGTATTAATACAGCCCTTCCACTCATCATTACAAGAGCCTCGGCTAGGTTATTTAAACGTTCCCGGAGTATAGGAGACTTGCAACTCAAGCCCACCTACGCTTTCTTAATCATCTTGATGAGCCCGAGCAGGAGCGCTCTCACAGCGATGTGGACAAACGGATCCAACACATCCATACCATTTACCACCTATCAGCCCCGTCCATCCTGATAGTATGTGGGACTTCCCTATAGTATTTACAGTCTAGGATAGCTCAGGAAGGAGTCTTGAGATAAGAAAGAAGTTGTGAATACCGCTATCCTACATGGCACGGGAATAGTTTATGTTGTCCCTATCCTACGCAGGCTTCTTGAGTAACAGCTTCTTTTTTGCTTCCTCTATCTGCCATCCCTTCTCATGAGCTAAAGCCTTAGCTATCTCTCTAGCTTTCTCTGCTGATACACCATACCTCTTAGCAGCATCAAGTATGTTTAGTGAACCTCTCTTCTCAACCGAAGTTGCTACATGCTCCTTGAACTTCTCAGGCGTTACCTTCTCAGCCTTAGCTGGACGCTTAGTAGGGGTAGCCTCAACCAATGCCTGGACTTTAGGCGATAGAAGTCTTGCGCAGTCTAGGCATAATGCTACATCTTTTCCTACAATCCTACCAACGTCTACACCAACCCTACCACATATGATGCAGTATGGAATCTTCACCGACATTCTCTCGGCTATACCATGTACATGCCTGTATAATTGCTTTTCGCTTCAGCTATCCGCCAACGACTATAGGATGGTTGGGATGCATACATGGAGATTGTTGCGTCACCTACATTATTTGGCCATGATTGGGGCTAGGCTGCGGGTGAGACCTCTTGAGATAGAGCGTCTCTGAGCTCCTTACACCTATGCCTCACGGTTACCTCTGTAACACCGGATGCTCTGGCTAGGTCTTTCTGAGTTACTTCAACCCCATCGCAGGCGATGTACAATGCTGCAGCGGCCACCCCTACGGGGTCTTTGCCTACGACCAAACCCTTCATCCTAACTTCATCAAGTATCCTTAACGCTTCCTGGACTGTCTTCTGGCTTAAGCAAAGCCTTGAGGCGATCTTCGTAACGAATATCGATGGGTCTTGGTTAGGAGCCTTTAATCCAAGATTCTTTACTAAGAGCCTATAAGACTGTGCAACGGTCTTCCTCCTAACCATTGGGTATGCTCTCTCAAAATCTTCAAGGCTTCTGGGAATGTTCATCAACCTGCATGCAGCATACAGCGACCCGGCTACGATAGATCGGATACTCCTGCCCTTTACGAGACCCTTCTTGAAAGCTCTCCTATAGATATCCATCGCGGTCTCTGCAACCTGCCTCCCCAGAGACAGCTTATCCACATAGATCTGTAGTATGTATGCTGCATGCTGGAGGTTTCTAGCTTCAGCCAGGTCAACCATACTTGTTGAATCCAGCTTCTTAAGCCTAAGCAGTTCTTCTCTAACCTCTTTTGGAAGCCTCCTACCAGTAGCATCTACATCTACTTGGTCTATCGTTGTTGAGAGGCCGTAATCGGGAAACATTATCGACAAGGGTGGCCCAGCCCTCCTCCTATCTACCCCTTCTTCATCCCTGGCCCAGTCGGGCCCACTGTCAAGCCCCCTCTCGACCACCACGTACCCGCAACTTGGGCATGAGACCTCTCCCGTATCAGGATCTGTAACCAAGATGTCGCTCCCGCATTCCGGGCAGACAGACTCCTTCAAATACTTCCTCTCCAAACCTCTACTCTCAACCTCTATATGTATAACCTGTACATAGTTCGTACAACCTCTTGATAAACATTGTTCAACACGTCAAACATTACATCCAGCTTCACATCCGCTTGAGTACCCGTGGCTTGCTTTGAAATATTTTTCTCTTTTAATTGTTTCAGACTATATTATATATTAGCACTCGACACTCAAAGATTTACAGCTTTCAACTCTCTTTTAATCGATAATATGGTCAAAAAGATTCTTAGTTAACGGGTAATTGTTAAACCTGTATAATGCGGATATACCATTAAGGGTTAAAATTGTAAAGCAGCGTCGGTCATAATCAGATCGGCTGCATCCTCAAGTTTTAATGAGTCTTTTTGAGGGGATTCGCTTACCCTTCGGGGACATATTTATATTTCGGGGGCAAGCTTGGATAAACTGATGAGTGATAGTGGAAAAGAGGCGTCGAAAAGTACAGATGATACAAAGCAGGCTACAGTAACATCTACTGTTGCTCCACCATCTAGGAAGACTCTAAAGTGGGGTATAGTCCACATATATGCAAGCTACAATAATATCATAGTTCATGTTACAGATTTAACAGGTGCCGAAACTATTGCTAGAGCTTCAGGTGGAATGTTTGTAGACGCAGGTAGACTTGAGCCAACACCTTATGCTGCTACTAGAGCAGCATCATATGTTATGGAGATTGCTAAAGCTAAGGGGATAAATGCTGTACATATTAGGGTACGCGCACCTGGAGGGGTTAAAGCTAGAACACCCGGTCCTGGAACACAAGCAGCTATCAGGGCTATAGCTAGGTCAGGCGTAATGATTGGTAGAATAGAAGACGTTACACCTATACCACATGATTCAGTTAGGAAGAAAGGTGGAAGAAGAGGGAGAAGAGTCTAAATGGTAACCAGTATAGTCCACTAGTTTTACGTTTTAATTTAAAATAATCAAAACTTTATCCTATAGTATTCAGTAATTCAAGTCAGGCATTGAGAGGATTACGGTTTTTCGTTGGAGTAGATCTAGGAGCTACGAATGTAAGGGTTGCATTAGCTGATTCTACCAACAGGATTCATAGGAAGATTAGAGAAAATACCGTTAGAGACAGCTCTGGAGAGAAGTTGATTGAACAAGTCTCTAGTCTTATAAGAAGGGTTGGAGGGAGAGAGTTAGATAGAGTTCAAGCAATAGGGGTAGGCTCTATCGGACCCCTAGATTATAGAAGAGGGGTACTACTTAATCCTGCAAACCTTCCAGTAGGAGAAGTCTATCTAGGAGAATCTCTGGGAGAAGAATTCAAGCTCCCAGTCTACATATTGAATGATTGTACTACGGCTGTCCTAGGTGAGAAGGTCTTCGGTCTGGGTAGAGAATCCGACAATCTCTTCTACGTAACATTAAGTTCAGGTATAGGTGGAGGAGCTATAGTTGATGGAAACCTCCTCATAGGGAAAGATGGGAATGCTGTTGAGATAGGCCACATCGTAGTAGACATAGATGGTAGATTGGTATGTGGATGCGGAGGTAGAGGGCACTGGGAAGCATACTGTTCTGGAAAGAATATCCCGTCATTCGTGAAATATCTAGTGGAGACATGTCCAAGCGAATTCCTCGGTGGAAGAATCCGAGAATTAATCAAAGGTGACAATTTAACTACGGAGAACTTATTCCAATTAGCTAGAGAAGGAGATGAGTATGCTTTAAAGATAGTCGGGGAGATAGGGAGAGTCAATGCAGTAGGATTTGCAAACATCAATACATCTTATGACCCGGAATTAATTACTATTGGAGGAGCCATAGCACTCCATAACCCCGGCCTCATCCTAGAACCAATAATTAGCCAGATTAAAGAACATACTATAAATAGAGTCCCAGAAATAAGGATAACACCGTTAGGCGATGATATTGTTCTATATGGTGCAATAGCATTAGCGATGAATCCACCACAGATTCTACGCCAGAAGTGACTGATGAGTTCGAGGAAGCAAAAGTTGGGAGTAGTTAATTACTATCGAGGCATCAAGAATGGTAATTTAGGATTACAGTGTTAACATTTCTTCCTTATCCGTAAGCATATAAACTATATAGGTTGTGAGTTATCATTGATTAAAAATAATACTCATAGATACTTTAGGCTTCTGACTATTGTTGATGTTGAGTTGAGGCCGCTGTTGATGGAAGAAGAAATGTTCTATAGAAACCTCCAAAGAGTTCAAAATGCCAGCATAGTTGGCGTTGATGTTGGAAGCGATGTCAAGATATCAGAGAAGAGGGTCAAGGATGTTAGGAGAGAGATCATTGATAAAGCTACTAGACTGATTCCAGGATTCATGGATATAGCTAAGAGTCTAGGACT
>Ga0185307_1000459_pt1 | contig 25720 bp, 33 predicted proteins | sample LHCtaG_FD_128010 | JGI IMG/M metagenome (GOLD analysis project Ga0185307, IMG submission 128010) | Hot spring microbial communities from Little Hot Creek, USA to study Microbial Dark Matter (Phase II) - LHC4sed_matched (SPADES... | ecosystem: Environmental > Aquatic > Thermal springs > Hot... | reverse complement strand
TGATAAGCTTGTTGATGTAGAGCCTCCGTTGATTAGAAATATAGACTTTTCGTGGAGTGGTGATGAAAGGGTTTGGAGGAATTTTGGTTTTCCTGACCTCCTCCCCGCCCTAAAGGGCAAGGCTTTCAGTTGTAAAATAGCTCCGTAGGATTTATCTGGGTATTTAAAGGAAAATGTGCGGCGACCGGGATTTGAACCCGGGACCTCCGGCTCCGAAGGCCGGCGCCCTGTCCTGGCTAGGCTACGGGCCCCACTATATTGGTATTGCTGTTGGTTTTTAATATGCCTGCTGATTATATAGCTCGCTTGCGGGGTTTGGTTGGGGGCTGGACTCTGTCGATTAGCTAGCTTGTGTGCTACTTGGTCCAAAAGTGTAGGGTTGAAGTGAATGCTTTGCAGAGCTTCAGGGCTTCATGTTCCACGTGGTGGTAGGCTTGTTGAGGTGCTTGTGCTGTTACTAGTGGTGGTTGTTCCAGCTGCTTTTTCAGTGCACATTCACGATCCTGCAGTTGAGCCTTTGATGGGTAATCCTGGGTTTAAGTACACTGACATAGTCCACCTTTCAAACACTATATTTGTCCGGGGTGAGAGGTGGTATTCCAAAGACGCCTTCAAGGCGTTTAGAAGTGGTAGGATTGGCTGCCCAGCCTCATATGTCGACTACAAGTTTGAGTACCCTCCAGTGGTTGGCTTGATCTGGTACACCTCGTCCTGCATAGCCTTCGCTCTTACAGGTAGCGTGGAGAGTGCTATACGAGCTCACTACTACATCCAGTCAGCCGTGATCGCTGTGTTTCACGCTATACAAGTGTACACACTCCACATGCTGCTTAAGAGCGTGAGGCGGGGATTGAAGGGTCTACCTCGGCTTCTCGTGTTCCTCCTCCCCTCAGTCTTCATCCACCTGATCTACAACTGGGACGCTATTGCATCAGCCCTGCTACTGCTGGGCTTGTTACAAGCGCTCCGAGGTAGGTACTTTACAGCTGGGTTGCTACAGGGTCTCTCGGTCTCAACTAAGGTGGTTACTGCTGGAGCTCCGTTCTACTATGCTGTTAAGCTGCTAAGGCATGGTGAAGAAGTAGAGGCTAAGCTGAGGTTCCTGCTTGGTGTGGTGGTTGGTGGTGTGCTACCATTCATGCTCTTCTACGCTACCTCGCCACATGGGTTTACAGAGTTTATACAGCACCACATGGGATGGTATTGTGAAAACTGCATATACCTACCCTTGATCAGGGACATATGGTCTGATCTTCACAGAACGCTCTTCTACACCATCGCGGTAGCTATAGCTCTCGTGTTCGCTCTGTACGCCTACCCCTGGAGGGGTATAAGCGTGGAGTACGAGTATAAGTACCTCTTCCTAGCTGTAACATCGCTAATACTATTCAACTACGTGTTCCCTCCACAAATGCTCCTGCTAATAACACCACTTGCAACTCTAGCGCTCAGCACCCCGGGTCTCCTACTATACTGCCTCGCTGATGTGTTCAACGCGATGATCATCACTACGTACTTCACAAACCCCCCCAGGCATGCCACCAGCATGGGAGTTTGGCTCTATAACGCAGTATGTAGCATTTGCAAGAAACCTAGTACTTCTAACCCTATACGCTTGGACAGCCACCATAATCCTTAAGCAAGTAGGATAGGCTAGAAGAAGGCTAAAAGTCTAGGCTAGACCCTCTCTCAACGCCACTAAGTGGTTCTAAACACTACTGTCATTAAGATATACTGATTTCCTGATTCGATCTTAAAGCTGTAGAGGAATCCTATAGCGTGGAGCTGATTATAGGCTACTTTTGACCTACAGAGTGGGCTGTGTGTCTGAGCATTAGGGGTCAAAACGATGCAAGAGAGAGTGTGATGTGGAATCTGGTTTAGAACGTTTTGTATTTATTAGCAAGTTTTAACATGTGTATTCTCGCTGGTTTAATGCTTATAGATTGTGCTGATCTGCTTTTTATACATCATTAGTACGCTTCTACTTTTGGGGTGATCGTCTTGAGGGATGCTATTGTTAATAGGTTAAAGGGTGCTTATAGGGGGTTTATGGTCTCTACAATGCTATCGCTAGCTGGGCTTTCAGTGGATGTTCTAGTATACGCTCTATACGGTAGCATCATCCTCTTCACAGATCTTGTGCACTGGGCTGTTGACACTGCTGTCGAGCTGTTTGGGTTCGTAGCACTGTACTACGCTGTAAAGGTTGGGAGGAGGTTTCCATGGAGTATCGTAGTGCTTGAAAGCGCTGTAATGCTGGCCACCATTGTAGTGGCGCTTGGTGTCTACCTAGTGTTCTTTACTAGCTACATTACGACAGCCTACCAGGCTGGAGAGGTGACTACTACTAGCCTAGTGTCAATAGTAGCTACAGTTCTAGGTGGGATCCTCACATTCCTAGCCCTTGCTACTCAGAGGAGAAACTACTTAAAGTATGGTCTCGAGGTTCTTAGAGTGGACTACACTCACGCGCTCATAGACATAGTAGCAGCTGCAATAGCCACAGTGGGCATAGCCTTAGTCTACTACACGGGGGATGCGAGTTTAGAGCTGCTCTTTGTTGTCATCTCCTCAATGTTTATTATACACAGCCTTTCAGAGATCTTGAGAGATATACTTAAGACCATTACGGGCGAGAACATCGATCACGAGCTTAGCGCTAAGCTCTTGAAGAAGCTTATAAACGAGTTTAGAAGGGTGGATATCGAGGACGTCACTGCGAGGAAGATCGGCTCGTTCTACATAGTAGAGGTGCGCGCTCGAGTAAACCCTAAAGAAAGACTTGAGTCTCTACACAGGCTCAGAGCTAGGATAACAAGGCTCATACTAGAGGAGTCGACTCTAGTTTACCACGTAGATGTTAGGTTCTTCCCTGCGTGGTCTAGGAGGAAGAGGTAGCTAAGGCCTTATAGCGTGCGTGATGCTAGAGGATATACTTGGAGGTGAGCGAGTGACATATCACGGCATCATTAGGGTTTCAACGGGGATTAAAGAGCTAGATGAAGCTCTTGAAGGTGGGATCCCGAGGGGTAGCTGGGTGGCTATCACTGGTGAGCCGGGAACTGGCAAGTCAATACTGTGTATGCACTTTGCGTGGGCTGGGCTACTCGGAGGCGACCCAGTGGTATACGTTACTACTGAGGCTGAGTTTAGAGATGTTGTAAGGCAGGCGAAGATGTTTAGCATGGACTTTGAAAGCTATAGGATGTATGACATCTCAAGCAGGGAGCCACCAGGTGAGACGCCTGACATCGTTGTTATAGATATATTTGGATTACTCAAGATTGCTAGGCAGATGAGTGAGTAGGTGGTTGACGCTGAAACAGCTAAGAGGAGGAGGTATGCAGCACTAGATATTCAGACCTTGATAGCAGCGGTTCACGAGGCTTACAAGGTGCTGGGTGTTCTCAGGGATGAGAAAGCGAAGTCACCATACAAGCACGTGAGGCTTATAATTGACTCGCTAAGCGCACTCTGGGCCGATAAGCCAGCTACGGCTAGGAAGTACAGCTACGACTTAAAGATAGCTACTCATAGGGAGAACGTCACAGCATACCTAGTCTCACAGTACGCTATGACTACTAGGTCTACGTTTGGCTTCGGCCTAGAGCACATCGCTGACGGCGTCTTCCACCTTTGGATGGATGATGTGGAGTCAGCTAGAGAGGTTAGGAGGCACATGATCATTAAGAAGATGAGGATGACAAACCATAGGAGAACAGCGTTTAAGCTAGACATTGTGCCTGGCCGCGGCATTGTGCTACTCGAGTGAGAGCTTCTCGCAGAAGCCAACCATGTTTATTGGCGTAGGAGACTTGTGGGGGCTGGGCAAGAGCTTTCTATGCCTAACCCTCTCCAAGGCTCTCGTGAGAGGCTCAGCGTCAAGGGCTATGGTTGCAGCTACTGAGGCTAAGCCTGCAAACCCACTCCACTTCTGAGCCCAATAGCTCTCAGCGTAGTTCTCGTCAATCCCGTAGACTAGGCTAATGATCTTCTTTAACCACCTATCCACTGGTGGTAGCTCGTACATTCTAAGGGCTAACACGATTGCAAGCCTAGCTGTGTAGGGGCCAACACCTTTAATCCTCCTCAGCGCTCTCTCAACCTCGCTAGCGCTGGAGGCGTTCATAACATCAGACTCAAGCTCCTCAACCACAGCTCTTGCAGTGTCAACTATAACCTTTGCTCTATAACCCGCACCAGCCTCTATAAGCAAAGATGGTCTCTCAAGGACGTCACGTGGGGTTGGAGGGATCAAGACCTCATCTTCCCTGAGCAATGCCTTCTTGCCATACATTAGAACGATCTTGTGTAGGATGCCCCACCCCTGTTTAAAGCTAGCGTTTTGCTGGCAAATCCCAGTGACGAGAGCCCACCACAAGCTGGTCGATCTAAGCCTCCAGCCTGGATACCCTGATGCGAAGTCGCCTAGTAGTGGATCCTTGCGGGCGAGGCGGTGAAAGCATGAGAGGTCCTCGTTCACGCCCAGGGTTTGATCCAACACCACGTCTAGATCTTCAGCGCAGCTACTAGAGTAGATCTCGTAGCTACCATCGTATCCTACAACAGCCACTGATGGCTCATTGGTTGGCAGGAAGACATATGCGTAGTTGCTACGAATCCAGAAGCACAGGTTGTACGTTACTACGGTGGTTTTAACATCTAAGCGCTCACTAGCTATTCTTCCATTACTACAGTGTTTAAGCCGTAGCGGCTTGTTCAATGCCTCACCCTGCGCTCATAAAACCCAGTGGTTGCGGAGAATTTAAACCTTATAGGCTTATTTCTCACTAGTGGTGTTTAAGCACGTGTTGAAAACGTGCTACGAGACTGGCTCCAGCGGCCTTGTAGCTAAGGGTGTAGCTAGGGTTGTTGACTGCGTCTTAGAGGGCGTTGTGGTATCGTCAATCCCTGAGATTCGAGAGCTTGCTGTAAAGGTCGTAGGAGCAGTCTTCAAGAACCTTAGTGGCGAGCTCGTGTTTAACTCAAGCGAGAGCATTGGGTCAACTCACACGCTTCATAGATTCAAGCTCATGATAAGCGGGGGCAAGTATATTGGAGTGAGAGTGGTTGTACGGGGTAGAGAGGCTATTAGAGCTCTCTTCACAGTGCCAAGTGGTATCAACGTTAAGTACAGCATTGAGGTCTCAAGGTATAGTCCAGACCAAGATCTTGCACGCAGTGTTGAGAAGCTCTATGCAAAGCAACCGCCTGGCCAGGTCTTCATCGACATTCCAATAGTGTACGCTATTCTCGGAGTCCCCCGCATAAACATAATTAGCTGGAGGCTGTTTGTAGGAGGCCTGGTCGAGAACCCCGTAGACCTAGACCTCCCCTCACTATACGAGCTTGGAGTTGAAACAATATTAGCAGGCTTCCACTGCGTAACCGGCTGGAGTGTTAAAGCGCTAGAATTCGCTGGCATATCCACAGAGAGAATAGCTGAGCTTGTTAAACCCAGTCAAGAGGCTAAATGGGTTTTCGTAGAGTCGCTTGATGGCTACACAACCATAATACCAATTGAAGAGTTCTTGAGAAGAGGCTCAATGGTAGCTCTTGAAATGAATGGCAAACCACTAGATATACTACACGGCTACCCAGCTAGGCTAGTAGTACCACACTTGTATGGCTGGAAGAGCGCTAAGTGGCTAAAGAGCATCGTTTTCACAGATAGGTATAGCGATGGCTACTGGGAAGCCCTTGGCTACCACCCGCGTGGAAGGGTAGATCTTGAGGAGAGATTTAAAGAACACTAGGTGCAACCATTATCTTTGGAATGCATAAGCTACTGGTGATGTAGCTGCTATCATAAGCAACCACTTAAAAACCTCTTAATTGTTAACATTGAGGCAATAATGCGTCTATGTGTAAGAGTGTATTGGAAACCATGTAGGTTAGAGCTACCATAAAATTTTGATGGAACCCGTATTTTTAAGGATTTGTATGCTAAATCCATGGTGCGGGGGACGCTTTTTGTCTAGCACATTCACTACTAGATTTGAGAGTGCTCGCTCCGCTGATGTTGTTGAGAAACTATTATACTACTTTGGATTCTTTATAGACAACATTGTTAGCTATGCTAGGAGAGATCCGTACTTACTAGTCACGTATAGGCTTCAAGTAACTGAGAGGAGAGAGGGCTCATGCGTTGTTAGATGGGGGTATCCATCGCTCCTACGTCATGCATACGTAAACATAGTTTTACCTAAAAGAGCAAGTATATACGAGGGGAGAAGATTAAAATAACGGGAGAATCTGAGATCTTCAAATTTGATTCAATATTTGCGATCGTGCCTGAGAGAGGTAAGACTATTGTTAACGTTACAACCACTTGCTCAGGAAATGTAGCTAGGTGTTCCGAGTTTCTAGAGATCCTTATGACAACTCTACGCACGTATATCAGTGATCCGCCTAGAGAGGTGCTTGATCTAATAGTTCACCTCCCCTCCCCAACAGCTATACTAGCAGCTCCTGCACCACCAGCTATTACACCACCCACTAGAGTTGAAAGACCACCTAAGCCAAAACCACCAGTATCTCCCGAAGAAGCGCTTGATCCTCTTAAGCTAGCGGGAGTTATTCTTAAAGCACCTTTAGTAGCATCTATTGATTTAAAGCCAAATTGGAGTGTAGATAACCTACTATCTTCCTTTAAGGCTTCATCAAGCAAGTTTAAAGAGTTCCAGTACGTGATAGTTACATTGAGAGTTGATGGTGACGTTGACGTATCAATTCTACTAGATCAAGACGGAGACATTGTAGCCTGGCGTGGTGTAATTGCTGGTAGAGAGTTTAATATCTCTAAACCAGAAGACCTACTAGCACACCTTAAAAACTACACTACAAAAGAGCTAAAAGCTAGAATTTGGGGTTGTAAAGCTAGCTAGCCCGCACTACACACTGATATCTAGGTAAGGATCTTCACATTTAGTTAGTTTTTACATCAATATAGTAAGTAATAGAGCCTCATGAGTGATGAGGAGCCTGAGCACCTTCTCCTTAAGCCTAACATGCTATTGAACTTTAAGATTAAATACCCATCATGTGTTTACTAATCTTGGTGGGTAGGTTGAGCTATGTTGTAAGGGAGTTTTCGAATATCTCAGAGCTTATAAAGAGTGTTGATGATGCTATAGCTGAGTTGAGGCGGGTTCTCGGGGAGCACTTGAAGAGGATTGAAGAGCTACGTATTAAGGCAGAGCAGGAGTCTAAGCTGAAGTCTATATTAGTAAGCTAGGTCTTGCTACAACAGCTCCCACCACAGAGATATCTCTTAAGAGCGTGAAGATCGTTATAAACCCAACCGCTGAGCAAGAGCTAGCACTGGTCGAGGCAGCTCTTGAGAATTTAAACACAAAGATAGCACAGCTAACTGCTATAAGGAAAGATCTCGACACACTAGCCCCACTAGGCGATATCAACGTTAGGATAACAGTAGTATATGTTGAAGGGGTACCAAAGAACATACTTATAAAAGTAGCGTAGCACTAAACACCACGCACTTTCACATTTTTAATCCTACAACCATTTTCAAACCCCCAACTCTATGGCACTAGGCTTTCAGCGGTATACACTCTTGATGGGTTGCTAGCAATCAGTACCGGTTTCCACATAAGCACTCGTAATATAGTTGGTGAAACTGCTATTTTAGTATAAGTGAGCTTCTTGAGGGGGGTTAGAGCAAACGTCTCGGTGCTGTGATACTTATTAGTGCTACGCTTGCAATTAACGCTGTCTTCGCTATATTGGTGATGTCAAGCTCCTCAACCCTCACACAGCGAGCACGCTACAGGCTGTGCTCAGCGAGAAACAGTTCCAATAATTACGAACCCACATAAGTCCCTGATGTTGAATAGGCATATAAAGGGCTGAGCAATTAAACATATATACCCTAAAGCGTAAAGTATGTTCTGGGTGTGCTTTTTGGCGAAAAAAGCTTTATCTGGAGAAGCCACTTTACTCTCAACCACCATACTGGTAGGTGTAGCTCTAGTTCTAGGTATTGGAATGCTCTCCTTTGTAGCTGCTGTTCTAGGAAATTACAGGTCTCAAATAAACTTGGTGAACTACCTTAGATATGAGGCTGTAAACACCTACGTTAACACTATTTTATACGATAACACTACATTTACCCTCTGGCTACTCTTTAAGCGACTAGATGGATCACCTGGAAACTACTATGTAATAATAGAGTCTGGCGGGGTCTACCTTAACTGCTCAAGGGTATACGTCTACAACCCGCTAAGCGATGCTAATGGGGTGCTCTGCGATGATCCAGGTGAATGTGTAGAAGCATCAACTCTATATAGAGGTAGAGCTAGAGGTATCAACGCTCTACACCCAGATGGAGTTATGGACTTTGACATTTATCTAAGAGCGCAGAACCGCCCGCTCCCCGACTACGTGGAGGTCTGTAGGATACCAAGTGTTTGCGTATTGACAGGTAAACAGGGCTTTTGCGATGAAAATACCATTGTGAAGGTGGATTTGTCTCACCTAGCACTACCAGTGAGGATATACGTGGCTGTAGAGTATGGTGGAGGAATATACGTGGTGGGTGTCTATGCCCCAGCCTAGGCATAGAGCCCAGGCAAATGCTATGTTAGCAACAATATTCCTCGCTGTATTCACCTTAGCTATAGTACCACTAGCTATCTACATGGTGCAATTAAGCCAAAAGCCTCCAAGCGAAAAACCCTTGACCCCCTTGATCCAGGGCTCTAGGGTCATTCGTGGAGAGATACAGGGCGTCTACAATGAAAATACAGGAGTGTTACTAGTATTGAACAGTGCTGGAGAGGGAGTTCACGTAGATAGAGTAGTCATCCAGATAGCATGTGATAATACAACACTAATAGCAAGCGTAGACAGGGCTAACTTAGCCTCTAGCGAGATACCGCCTGGAGGCTCCCTCCTCATAAACATCTCCCAATATATGCTGGGAACGTGTGCAAATCTTGAAGTTAAGACTATACAGGTTGTGACAAGGGTAGGGGCGGTAATACCTGCTAGAGTAGTTTCACTCAAAGAGCTGCTCTCGCAACCAGGCACACCCCACGACCAGATATCTACACCAATAACTAAGCCAGTAGCGATACTTCCAATACCAGTTGCCCCTGACCAAGACTTATCAAACTTTACAAGTGTAATACTTAGGGGGGCTTTCGGTATAGTATTAGATCCGAGCAAGGGGATGACTGGTGGATGGAATGGAACACCATATGTGTGGAGACTTGATCGTGTCTACCAGAATGTGACGTTGAGGATAGATGATCAACTAGTAAGAAATGTATGGGTTGGCTACGATCCAAGGAACACTAGCAGGTATAACATACTCATAACTGCAGACAACATTGCAATAACAACCCCATCCTACTCAACCAGCTCACACGTAAGGATTAAGATATATGGTTTCACCCCTAGAACATCATACATTATGAGGCTTGGCACCCGTTATGTAACCAACCCGCCTGAATCTATAGCAGGCATGTACTACACTTTCAATTGGTACGTTGACATATTCTTGTCTGGTGTAGCAGAGAGAGTGGAGATATACTTGAGGACCAGATATGATCAAGCAGGCATTAATGCGACGGGCTACGAGCCCTACGTACTCTTCATGAACAATAAGCCCACGCAAGGCTCGGTTGGCTTGCTGTTTACAACTATTGATAGGCTCTTCGGTTGGAGAGATACCGTGAACGAATACTACGATAAAACAGACTACACTAGTTATGGAGCACTAAGAGATTACTCCTTAACGCCACTAATACTAGTCTACACTGGCTATGAAATTAGAAACAATGAGCTATTAGGCGTGATCTTAGCGTTAAACTACCAATTCATTGACAACGAGGGCAGTGACCAGGATGGTGTTACTAGTGACAAACCCATAATGATCCTTGGGCTAATGGAATTGGAAGAAGAGAGTGGAACATACAAAATCTACACCTATAGAACCTATAACTTCTGGGAGCTAACGAGATACGAGGACACGTATCCTCCAGCTTCTCAAATGCAGAGCAGTATTGTGTTCTTCCCACTACCTGACCCATCTAGTGGTACTAGGAGGTTCTACGTATTCCTACTAATACAAGACCCCTACTGGTACAACGGAACCTTGGATGACTTAGACTTCGCACTATACATAGAGTCCCTTATACTGATACCATTGAGGAGGTGACTGTAATGCCTCGAAGACAAAGGCTCATGGGGGTAAGCGAGGCTGTTGCAGTAATATTGTCATTTGCAATGCTATCTCTTATTGTTCTATATGCATTCATATACGTTCTACCGAACTTGACTACACCAACCTTCAATTTAAACTCTGGACTGCTTAGTGAGAAGTTGTCCTTATACCTATTAAGGGATGTTAATGGAGGCTATACGCTTGTAATTAAAAACAACGGGCAAGTGCAATCCACAGTGGAGTACATTGTGCTCGTCAGTGCTGGTGGAGCGGGCCCACGATATTTATTGAAACCAGGGTCTACGAGTATATGTAGTTGTGAAAGTGTGGCTGTATCTCCCGGCGAAGTTGTTAGAGTAAACTGCACTGGAGGCTACATACCCCTTGGAGTAGTATCGTCAACTGGAAGGGTCTACACTATTGACCCCGAGCTATACACGCTTCTAATAGAAACTAGCATTGGACTTCCATCAATCCCGGTTTACTATGGTGCACTAGTGTCGTCTATGTCAGATTTGTTGATCTACCTAGAGGATCAAGAGGCTATCTTTGAAGGTGCTGTTAATACTAGTATGAGACTACACCCCCTAGATACACCCAATAACCCGCCACTACATGTCAATCTATCTACAAATACATCAATACTGCTTGCAGGGTTCTCCTGGAATGGAACCAACCACACGCTAAACCTCCTCATAATAGGCTACTATAACCCAGGTGCATACATATTAATTATAGACTCTACAAACAACTCACTCTACATAAACCTCAGCAACCGCTTATACACTAGGTTTAGAATTAAGATTGAGGGGTTTAGGGGAGATGCATACTTCATTAGTGGGCAAATGGTGTGGAATTTAAACGAGTACCCGAACATTTACTTGTACGGTAGAGTGATTTTGAGCGGCGTAGCGGATAGGGTTGCCGTGTACGTCAATTGGACTGGTGGACCTCCTGTAGGACTGGATCCTTACGTCTTCGTAGGCGACTTAGACTTCAACAGGAACACAGAGATAGTCTTTATTACCGAGGACTATACCATTGGAAACTCCACCGTTGTAAATGATAGAATACTTGGGCTCCCCGTGGTTGACGCTAGCACTAAGCCAGTAAGGATGGTCTTCTGGAACACGCCAATTGACAGTAGTAGGTACTCGATGGCCGTTGTAACTATTAGGTTCTTCTACTGGGACAACTCGCTAAACCCCTTACTAGATAATGACAATAGAGTAATAGTAAGGGTTGGCTTATATGACAATGAGACAAAGTCCCTTGTATACAGCGTCTCTATTGGCTACTACGAGCTAATTAGATATAGGAGTGTCGAAGTGCTTTCAATCTCTTGGATTGTAAAGGACTTCCTGCTGCTCATACCAAATACTGGTAAGACCTACTATATAGCAGTGGAGTTCCAGGACCCGTTCTACGTGGAGGGAACTATAAATGACGCTGATTTAATAATAGGTATCGAGTATGTGGGTGTGATGCTTACAGCCCGTAGTTAGTGGTGGGTTTTATGCGAAGGGTTCATAGGGGCATATCTAGTGGGGTCTTGGTATTCATTGTGTCACTGGCCATACTCGCGATTCTAAGCTACTCGTTCATGAATGTGATTAGCATCCTCCAGCATCAGTCATCAGGGTACAAGAGGAGTATATGGTACAGTGGTCTCCACGAGATTTACTCACTAATTCTTGATAAGGAGGGTGGTAGAGTACTCATCTTCAACGCAGGTATAAGCGATATAGTAGTGGACAAGCTAGTGGTAGTGGGTAGTGGTGGAGAGACGCTAGCACTAAACCCACTAGATGCCTGCAACTCAACAGTTATACCTTCACAATCAGCTATAGAGTGCTCGCCGAGATACGAGTATACAGCTGTAGTGACAGTGGAAGGGGTGGTGATATACCTTAGGTCGCCACTTAGAAGAGGCATTATAGAGCCTACCACGGTGTACATGATCCCGATTACATTCAATTTCATAACAATGGAGGACATCAAACAAGAGTTCAACATAGACCCGGACCTTGTAAAGTACCCAAGACCCGGAGATAGAGAAGCAAGGGGGATGACCGGGAATAAAGTACTGCGAGTTCCTCCAGGGCTAGACTTTGATGAAGATGTGCAAGTGTTAACAGATCCGCCGGGGATAGCCTTTGGAGTAGCAGTGATAGGGTACGACCCCTCATGGCTAGAGGAGGTGAAATCTAATCCAGATGCTCCACCAAGGTTTAGAATACTCATTGCAAGCCCTGGGTACACTGGAACGGAGAGGTATATAATTGGAAACCGCGTAAGACCTGTTGCTGGTTTGGGTAACCGAATACATATATGGAACTTCACGGGAACCATTAAGATATACAATTCAACGAGCAGGAGCTACATAGCGTGCGTGTCTTCAGATCCGGGTGAGTGCTCTGGTATTAGTTTATGCGCGATTGGTGCGTGGTATTATGGTACAACAGATCTCGGGCTGAGAATATACATTAACGGGGATGCCTCCTTCGTTGCATATTTTCAAAGGATGGCTGGAGGTGGTGAAGTTGGCGAGACCAGCTACTACCCATACCTATTCATAGGGGATATAGATGGGAATGGCATACCAGAACTAATATTCATAACTGAGGATGCTATATTTGGAAGCATCATTTACGTAAAGGATAGATATGGCTCAAATGACTACTATTGCCCACCACAAGGGAGTTGCGATGACTTGTGGGATGAATCCACCACACCACTCGTTTTAAGGCTAGATAAAATTGGCAGGGAGCTTGGTAACCCCGAAGGCTATATAGATGGATCTACCTACGCTGGTCTACTACTATACATAAACATACTCTTCCACGACAACTCCCACCCCGACACAATGCAATTAAGTGATAATGAGAGGACGGACTGGATCCTAAAGATCATACTCATTGGCGAAGACGGCTCCAACTACACTATTAGAGAGTATAGGTACCAAGAGATATGTAACTACCACAAAACAAGAATCACTGACTTTGAAAGAGACAACTACTTTGTCAAAATATCCCACTCAATATTCATACCACTCCCTAGTAGCGGGAGATACTGGGTTGCAATAGTGATTCAGGATCCATACTCACTAAGATATGACCGTTCCCTAAGAGCCTACAGAAACGATGCAGATGTAACCATAGGGATAGAGCTGATCGGCGTAATACCCTTCTACAGATAAAACCACACCTCACAGAGGGCATGGCTTCGCCAAGAACTTATTGGTTGAACTGAAGTAAAAGCTTAGGTACTGTTCAAGGCTGGTTAAACAAGAAGATACTGCCACATAGTACTAGAGGTAGAGGAGGTTGTTTGATAGCTTGATTACTTGTGCTACTTTGGAAGCGCTAATACTACATTATGAAACACAGATTTGCAGATGATCGTGTGCCCCACCTTCAATGACAGCTCCATAGACACCAAGAGCAAGAGATCAACACCACGTCCCAATAGGTGTTTAAGTGGTGCTACCATCGTAGCCCTCCGCAAGCCATCAACATAGATGAGGTGATAGAAGGGGGGCCTCCAAAAACACCCAGCTAGCAAAGATAGAGTACGAGCAACCACTTATGAGGGTCCTGTGAGAAACTATGAAGTAGAGATGGATCTGCAGTGCTAATTTATTACCCTGCTGAGCATGTATAGTGTGGGGTGTTGTTTTTGAAGGGCTTATCAGACTTGTATGCGGTAGTGATCTTCATAGGGCTTGCGCTTGTCTTATCCACGATCTTTATTGCTTTTTTAAGTGGCTACTTCGTGTCTAGATCTGAGCACGTGAGCCTATTAGGTGTTGTCTCTAGTGAGAAATCAAATATTGTGGTGCGGCTTCTAGAAGCTAGAGGTTTATACGTGGTGTTCCTATTCAAGAGGTTTGAGAGGGGCTACATATACTTCTTCATTTATGATGATGGATCCTACGAGGGGTGTAGCGGGATAAGCGATCAAGACGTGTATGGTGGTACAATAGATGCTCAGTACTCCTACTCGCTCAAGGATATCATTGTGGTTGATGAGAGTGGAGTCTACGACTTCCCCACCTACGCAAGGTCTCTGGGACTCCCTGACGAAGCCTTAGCGGTTGTTTGTAAGCTTTACACTCATGGAAACACCATTGTTAGGTACATGTTGTTTAAGCCCATAGCTAGTCATGTATACGTAGATGTAAATGCCAGTGGTGGGTCATGGAGGCTCTACGGCACGCTAAGTTTCACTCTGCAGGAGGCTAGCACTATCCGTATTGACCAATTAGATCTACTCCTCCCACCAGGCACTGTTATCACGCTAGAGTTGAACACGACAGTGGCTACGATTAGAATGACTGAGAGCTTCGTGGAGTTACTCGATATACCTTCTGTTGAAAGGGTTTACATCAACCATGTGCTGATTGATGGCTCAAGCCATCGCGTGTACATGGCGAACACGTCCATATCATCCTACTACTCAACACTCTCCATAAACATACAGCTGAATATAGATGGGAGTGCAAGGATAACGTATGATAGCACGACGATCGAGTTTTCCAGCGGCGACACCGTAACGATCACAGGCTTGGAGCCTCTAAATAGCCCCCTAAACATAAGCCTCGGGCATACACTAAACGCCGCAGGCTATGCAAGCAGCATACTCCTTGGAAACCCAACAGAGACCAGCATCAGCATATTTGTAGTTACAGTAGTCAACAACAAACCAGTGCTCGTTGAGAGGTACACGTACAACATAACAACCACGCGGGAGGACTCTTGAAGGCCTCCAGCTCATCATGATTAGAACAACCTTCAGATCACATCCACCGATTTCCTCTCAGCATCCATCCACCGCTAAGATTCTACTGTGTGCAACTACAAGATTCATAGAGGCGCCTTGTTAAGCTTTTCCGCACCTTATGAAAGGGGTTAAAAACCCTCCAAATAGAAAAGAAAGCTTCATGTCATCACTAAGGTGGGGCAGTAACGTTTATTAGGTTAGTTTGGGTTAGTCTGGTGTGGATCATGAGCCCTGTAGGGCGATGTGAGCACTGCTCCAAGCCTCGCGGGGCCACCCATAGATGGGAGCCCCGTGCAGTTGGGCTCGACAACCACCCATGACCTCACGCCGATAGCCCGTGAAGCGTGGGCGAGGTAGAAGTCCCTAGATGCAACAAACAAATAAGAGTATATGAGAATGAGCATCTAGGGACAAACGGAAGGCTGAGGCTATGCAAGCCTAATAAGAGGAAAGTTTAGAAAAAAGGTGTTAATTATAGGCTTAAGCAATACAAGAGCCGGAGTGAGCATTCACGTCATGGAGGGCGACACGCCGATTAGTAATGCTGAAGCAAGGTTCTTTAGTGCTGAAACTGGGACGTTGATAACAGCGATTATCTCTGACGAGAAGGGGCTGATCACCCTGAGCCTACCATACGGACCCTACAGGGTGGTCGTTACGCACCCAAAGTATGTAAGCCTTGAGCTCTTCTTAATGGTAGACCGAGACGTAATTGAAGTGGTATCGCTAACCCCGAGCATCCCAACTCTCTTATGGAGGTTTATGCCTGTAATAGGAGCCGTTATAGCTGCTATAGCACTAGTATTCATAGCCCGCAAGATCAGCGCAGCCTTAGCTAAAAGGCTAGCTCGAGAAGAAGAGATGTTCTAACCTATCTAACCTATAGGGCTTTACACTAGTCACACAAACATCCTCCCACCAGCTCCCCATAACACACTATTTTGCCGCAGCTCTCGCACAAAGTAGAGCGTTAAACCATGACTTAATTTCCATAGAGAAGCGCTTAATGTATAGCTTTAAAATATTGACCCACCCTATTGCATGTTAGCGCTCCAAACTATATGTCTTCTGGTGGGATGGTTTGGAATACATAACCCTGGGCTGGTCAGACCTCAAGATCTCAAGAATAGGTCTTGGTACAAGTCAGTTTAGCGAGGCATGGGGTGTTGTAAGTTACTAGGTAGCCAAGGAGATCATAGCTAAAGCCTACGAGGTTGGTATAAACTTCATAGACACTGCAATGGTATATGGGAGAGGGCTTAGCGAGGAGTTCATTGGAAGAGCTTTAAAAGACCTTAACATCTCAAGAGACGACATTGTAATAGCCACGAAGATTCCAGGAGACTTCTTAAACCCAGACGACATCTTTAGAGCCATTGATAGGTCTCTTAAGAGGCTTGGTGTTGACAGCATTGACTTACTACAGCTACACATGCCACCAATCTGGCACAACTACCCTACAGGGGCATATGCAAGAGCGCTTGAACGCCTTGTAGCACTAGGCAAGGTTGGCTACATCGGAGTTAGCAACTATCCACTAGCACTTGTAGAGGAGCTTCGTAGCTACCTATCATTCACAGATATCGTTAGCATGCAGTATAGGTTTAACCTTGTTGAGAGGTGGGCTGAGGTTGAGCTAATACCATATGCTGAGGCAAACGACTTGACATTTATACCATGGAGCCCACTAGCTAGGGGGCTTCTAACTGGCAAGTACTCTCCTGAAGCCCCGCCTGAGTTCAAGGATGTTAGAGCTGGTGAAGCTGTGTTTCAACCTGTTAACATGGCTAGGCTTAAGGAGCTTATTAACACCTTAAAAAAGTTGCTGAAAAGTACGGTAAGACCCCGGCTCAGGTGGCGCTAAACTGGCTCATCAAGTACAGCCCAACAATTGTACCAATACCAGGTGCTAAGACACCACAACAAGTGGAGGAAAACGCTGGTGCAGTTGGGTGGGAGTTATCGTATGAAGACTGGAGGCTACTAGATGAAGTGAGCAAGTCTGTAAAAATCACGTATGTTACATGGTAGGGGTTAAGTTAATATTTTAGCTTTTTTCACCTCCTCCTCTTCAAGAGCATCGCCGGAGCTACTAAGGCCACCACTACTACGCCTAATGCTATAGCTAGCACGGGTATCTCAAGTGCTGGCTGCTCCACCCCAGGCGTGGGTGTTGGCTGAGTTGGCGTGGGCTGAGTAGGCGTTGGTGTTTCAGTGATGGGGGTTTCTGGCGTTATTTCTGGCGGCTCTTCCTCTACAACCTCAGCGTAGAAAGCCACTATGAGGGCTCCAAAGCCCTTAACGACTACGACCCCGTTTCGAACCTCTGCATACACATCGCCCTCGACAGGCGTGATCTGGACGATGCTAGGTTGAAGTGCCTGCAGCTCTACCTCCACATGATCTATGTAGCCTCTCGCAACCATCGTATTCAAGAGGACGCTGTATGCTGCCACTCCATAGTCTTCAACAGCGCCTTCAACAGTAAGAGTTAAGTAAAGCGTTCCAGACCCGCATGCGTAAGCTACAAACAGCTGATCCACTCTATCAAACTCTGAGCCTAGAACGAGCAGGTCGTCCAGAACCTCGTAGTGCACTAGCTCGTAGGAGGCTTCATCGCCAAGAATGCTCACGGGTATAGCAATGTCAGCGCACTCGGGCATGCTAGTGTAAGCTGTAATAGTAATTATGCCCGCGTTATCTACAAGGTCGAGTGTAGCAGAGTATACTGCAAGCTATACAGTGATAGCTTGACACCACGTTGGTTGAGCAAGAAACATAGCTGCTATTAGCGCTAGAAGAGCTTGCACTGGGAATATTCTTGCGATTCTCATCGTAATGGCACTACAATAACCTAATTAGCAGAGCTGGAATTTATAGCTTAGTATAAAGTGACTTGTTAGAGGAGGAGCTTTATGAGTAGCTCTAGTGGGCTGTCTCCACGTAGGAGGTGGGTTGCGAGCGAGAAGATCGCCTTGGGTGTTCTAGAGGAGCTAGGCTATAGGGTTGTTGAGACTGGGCGCAAGATCGTCATTAATAACGTTGAAGTTGGCGAAGTTGATGTTGTAGCCGAAGATCCGTCGGGCGAGCTATACGCTGTAGAGGTGAAGGCGGGGAGGATCGACGTTAGTGGTATAAGGCAGGCATATGTTAACAGCCTCCTCGTGGGTGCTAAGCCAATGGTAGTATGCAAGGGCTATGCTGATGATGCAGCTAGAGAGCTTGCTGAAAAGCTTGGAGTTAAGGTTATACAGCTATCAGATGTCTTCCTTGTTGAAAGTGAGGAGATCTACACAATAGTCAGGGAGGTCATTGAGGAAACACTTACAGACTACCTCGAGCTATTCTACGGGCTAAGTGCGCACATTAAGTCTGAGCAGTACGAGGTTTTGTATGCTATACACTCGAGCTCCACTATAGATGAGGCTGCAAACAAGCTCGGGCTTGACGTGTCTGAGTTTGCTAAAAAGATTGATGAGCTAAAGAGGGCTGGTGTTATTCCAAAGTGGGCTACAAGGTACACAACTGTTAAGAGAGTTGCACAGATACTTGCTCAAAAGCAGAGCATTACATCTGCACTAGAGGAGAGTAGGAGGCTTGTTGAGATGCTAAAACACGTTGAAGAGCAGTTAAGAGCACTTCAATCAGCTTTTCAGGGGCTTAACCAACAGTTAAAGAAGATGCTAGATGTCATGTCCAAGATCGATTCCAAAGCGCAGGTAGAGGAGGCTAAGCACCAGTAGAGCTTTATCAGTCAGCCTCCCCAGAGGGCTCAACGTGGACTGTGGCTAAGTAGCCAAGTCTCTCCTTGATAACCCTTTCAATTTTTGAAGCAACCTCGTGGGCGTCTTGAAGAGGCATGTTGCCCGGTAAGTTTACATGTAGTGTTACTTCCACGTGGTCTCCATACCTATGAAATCGAACATTGTGGACGCCAACAACCTCAGGGCACGAATCCAGCACAGCCTGAACAACACGCTCAACCTCGTAGGGGCTGGGAGCTCGGCCCATGAGCTCAACGCTTGACTCATAGATGATCTTGCCAGCTACACCAACGATTACAAGTGAAATGCAAAGCCCAAAAGCTCCGTCCACCCACCAGGCTTCACGGCCTAGAAGCAGAGCTAGCACTAGTAGCCCGCTCACAGCAGCATCTACAGCGTGGTGCCAAGCATCCCCAACTATTGCACGCGCACTATGCTTAACGCCAAGCTTATAAGCCCATGTAGCCAGCAAAACCTTAGCTATAAAGGACACCAATAGGACAACTACCACTATGTTCATGAATGTGAAGTATGCCCTCTCAACTAGCCTCTCAACACTCTTCAACACTAGCTCAAGCCCTATAAAGCCCAACACCACGCCTATAATAAGCTCTCCTATGAGCTCAAACCTGCCATGGCCGAACGGGTGGTCACGATCTGCGGGCTTAGAGGCAACTTTATAGCTTAAGATTAAAATAAGCGATGTTAAAGAGTCGCTGAAAGTGTGAAAGGCGTCTGAGATTACTGCTATTGAGTTGCACATTAAGCCTACAATAAGCTTTCCAGCGAATAGCAATGTATTGACCACTATAGATACTAAGCCCTCAGTGTAGGCAGCTTTCTTCCTCGCTTCAAGCCCCCTTTCAACGCTCAAGCGTTAAGCACCAGCATCTTGCGAGCAAAGGCTTCCACTATATACTCAGCCTTTATTAGATGTATTAAATCATGGGCCTAACGTAAATATGTATTGTGACATTTTTATGAGCTTTAAACTCGTAATTGCTGTATTAAGGTGCTGAAGAGAGTTTAGCGCTATTGATGCAACTAGTTGGCAAGTTTTCACAGAGGGATGTTCAGGCATTCATAGAAGCCCTAGTAGCTTGGGAGAAGATTAAGCTTGAGTAAGTAGGCAGGAAAGTAGCTTTGAGAGATATGTGATTAAAGGTACGGCTAAAGGCCATGTTTTCACTACAGCAATACACAATTTTGAGAGAAAGGACAGCGTTATTGAGAGGGTCTTCAAAGACTCCGGTGTCAGCCTCAAAGTCCTAGACGACTACGCTAAGACCCCCCTAATGTTAACACTTTACAAGAAGACTTGTGGGGGCGAGAACCTAGCCTCCTTAGAGCTTTCGTGGAGGGCGGATCTAGTGCTAGTCAAACCCCATAAGCCTCAAAGTCTCCATTCTCAAGGCGTAGTCTCTAAACTTCCCCCTTATAGCAGATGTTACAACCTCTGAGTTGCTGCTTTTCACGCCTCTCATTCTCATACAGTAGTGCATGCCTCTAACCACTACCATTACGTCCACGCTACCTGTTAGCTCCTATACCCGCTCTGCCAGCCTCTCAGTAAACTGCTCCTGCAGTGCAAGCCTCCTAGCCTCGTCAAGGGCTGCTCTCACAAGCTTACTAACACCTACAACCTTGTCTTTGGGAATGTACGCTACGTAGACTCTGTAGTGAACTGGTAGAAGGTGGTGTGGACAAAGGGTGTAGGTATCAACGTCCTTAACTATCACCAGGTCTCCCTTGCTTGTGAAGTACTTGTAGTCCTCTTCAGTGATCTTTGGAGATAGTAGCTCCTCAAGAAAGTCTGCAACACGTGTAGGAGTATCTTTAAAGTTTTCATCGTTAAGGTCAACACCAATACCCTCTAAAATGAGCTTCACTCCCTGCTTAATCTTCTCCTTGTCAATCACCTCCAATTGGGAGCACCCTAGACAAGCCTATTTTAGCCTATTTTAGTATCAGCCCTTAAACAAGTCTACCATTGCTCCACAAGCTTTCAATGTACTCCTTAACCTCCTTTGCTAAGTCAGAGCTACATATTAACACCGAGACTTCATGGTTATACCTAAGTGCGCTCTCAGTCCAGTTATGACTACCTATAACAACACACCTACCGTCAATAACAACTACCTTTGCATGCATAGTAGTCCCTGCTGAAGGGTCTAGGCGAACCGGGCTCCATGGGTTTTTAGAAAGCTTATTGTATCACCATAGCTTTTCCAGGTCGTATCATCAACTACAATCTTCACATCAACACCCCTATTCTTGAGCTCTACTAGCTTCTCAAGCAGCTGATTGACCGGGTCGTTCGGCTGCTTAGGGTCATACTTTACAACATACAGAGCCACATAAACGCTCTCGTTAGCCATGTCTAGTAGCCTCACTAAGTTCTCAAAGTACTGGTTATCAGGCGAGAAGAGAGCTGAGCCTTCATGTAGCGTGATCATCTTTAGAGTTGATGCTTCTTTCCCTCCCCCTGGAAGCTCAGCTGCTATGAAGTACCCAAATATAAATCTGAGAGCGATGACTACTAAGAGGGCGATGACTAGATCTACTCTCCTTGACATAAAATCCACCTCACATGTAGTGCTAGTAAGACGTGGATTTTATGCAATACTGCTCCCTACATTTTATTGGCCTTTTGAGCTCTAATTACCACAAAACCTGCACCTCGTTTAAGCCCTATGAATGGGTCTTCGTAAACTTCTAGTAGCCCTGGCTTATTAGCGATTAACGTTGAAATGTAGAGCTCTGGTTCAAACCCAGCCTTTCTTAACAACTCCTCTACTTGGAAAGTTGTATAGAACTTTGCATACTTAAAGAACCTGTGCTCTTTAATAGCTAGTTCTTTATAGAACTGGCTCCAATCACTATCTGAAGGTATAAAGCCAAGCACAAGCTTTCCATGGTTAGCTAGAACTCTAAAAGCCTCTCGTAAAGCTTGAAATGGGTTGTCTAGAAAGCAAATTGTGTAGATTATGAGAACTCCGCCAAAGGATTTATCTGGAAATGGCAGTTTCTCGCCATAAGCTCTTATAACATGTAGCCCCCTCGAAGCAGCAACTCTTAACATAGCTTCAGACGGGTCTACGCCGACATCAACTCTTAATGGAGTAGCAAACCTACCAGTCCCCACACCAACCTCAAGCCATGGGCGTGGAACACCACGCGAAGCGAGCTCGACCGCTACTAGCTCACTATAGTAGAGGGCTCTGTGCTTATCATACCACTCATCATACTCTCTCCAGTGCTCTTCAAAAGGCTGAATAACCACTAAATACCACCATAGTAGCTCTACTCACTAGCTCGTACGCTCTTGCTTGAAGTTCCTAGTGAAATATATTACCCCCATGTACTGTACTTTAAGTAATATCCTCTTCTCCACCCAGCTCCTTCACTAGCTAAGCTGAGTCATCAACTAGAGCGTACAGGGATCTCAACGCGTGCTCATATCTAAGTGGGTGGACAGCGGCAGTGTTGAGTAGCCATATCACCGGGTCTTCTAGGGTGCTTATTGGCGGGGGTTCAGGCATGTTTAGCAATTCAACTCTCTCAGCACCTAGAGCTCCTGTAAACTCTTCATAGGTCTCAACAAGCTCCTCTTCAGTGGGAGGTTTAACAAATGGCTCTGCTGGAGGCCTAACTGGTTCTGAGATGTACGCTTTACATAGCTTCAGCCTACTTAGGAATGCTGCCACCCCCCTATACATCTCTCTATCAGTGTTTACCCCACTCACTAGCATTGTCTCAGACACTAGTATTCCACTATATTGCCTTGAAAACTCTTCGATACCATGTAAAATATCCTCAAGCTTGAGCCGAGGGTGTGGTCTATAAATCCTCTTCCAAACACTCTCGTGCACTGCATCTACTTTAACTGAGACGAGGTCTGCTAGCTCGAAATCTTTTCTAACGTTCTCTAGCCACAGTAGGGAAGCGTTTGTTAAAACAGCTATTTTCACATTCACCTCCTTAACCTTCTCAATGATCTTGCCAAGGTTCGCATCTAGCGTTGGCTCACCATCAGGCACGATCGTTACATAGTCAACCTCGTCTCCATGCTTTCTAATAAAGTCTACAACCTCCACTACGACCTCGCACCAGTTGTAGAAGCTCCTCCTACTTACAGTGTATTTGCTTGTTCTCTCCAGCTGACAGTATATGCAGCTATAGGTGCAAGTTTTATATGGTATGTTGTTAACTCCAAGGCTTAGGCCTAGGCGCCTAGAGGTCACGGGGCCTAAAAGGTACTTGTACTTAGCCATGAAGACTCCTCTAAACACCATTGTTTAAAGCGTTGCGGCCTCTATAACACCTTCACCAGCAATGTCCAAGCAGCCCTCTTCCCCGAAGCACCTGATCCTCTACCTCTAAGCACCTACCTGGTCTTTGGGGTAACGCTAGGTGGCGCGCTACCTCTTTTCGCTCTTTCTCAACTTCTGCTCCCACCTAAATCTCCATAAGCCTCTGCCAAAGGATTCAACAGCTATTTCGAGCTCTTCTGCTAACATGTCGCTTATTAATGGCTCATCTGCTATTGGGGAGACTATGAGGTCTGTTAAAACCTCTCTAGACTCTGTGTCCTCTGTTACAACTTTAACTAGAGCTTTTCTAGGGTAGAACCAGGCTCTCAAGGGACCTCCCGCCGTTTCTAACAATACTTCACACGCCTCTTCAGGAGGCCACAAGCCCAGGGCTTTAGCAGTGTCCACAGGTATTAGGAGCTGAGGTGTTGGAGCTTCAAACCCACTATTTAGCAACGCGACAGCGTCAACAGCTCTATTACCGACTCTTATTCTCAGCTTTAACCTCACTGCCACAAGCTACACCCTTGATCCTGCCAACTCTGGCTACAAAACCATACCTTATCCTACCAACGAATACCCTACGGGACTCAGCACTCACTAAAACCCCCACAGTATCGTTCTACGTCTTAAAGGCTATTATACCGGAATTTTCGAGGTCAGGCACTGGGAGAGGTTGAAAAAGCAATCTATCCACTGATCTCTCGAACATAGGGATAACTAACATTTACAACAACTGCTAGGAATAGCGAAGTATCACTTGCTATCGCAGCTACAGTATTCCCAGGAACACTAACACCACTAGTAGTAGCTATAGCACCGGCAATCGAACTACCCATACTAATCCTAATACTCAGAGAATTAGAATTAATAAAGAAAATTCTCTTTAAATAACTAAGAGGAGAACCCTCATCCTTCGAGACGTTCTAGCCCACAGAGTTTGAGGACTTCCTAATCGGTAGATGGTTTAAGAGCTGTTAGACCGCAATAATGAGTTAGGCTTAAATAGCATGTTAGACTATATATGTATTGGTGGAGATTGTGAGCATGGTATTAGAAACCAAGGTGGGTAAGAAGAGAGTGGTTGTTATACCTAAAGCTATTGCTGAAGCCGTGGGAGTTCGTGAGGGCCAGAGAATTAGAATAATGGCTGTAGGAGATAAGATAGTGATAGAGCCTATAAGAGATGCAGTGTGGCTCGCTCTTTATGGAAGAAAGATTGGTAAAATCATGCCTGAAGAGCTCGAGGAGGAGAGCCTAGTTGAGCAGGAGAAGCTCTCAAGGTAAGAACAAGGTATTGCTTGATACATCGTTCCTCTTACCAATTCTTGGATTCGACACCTCGGATAGAGTGATGAGGGTCTTCCATAAGCTTGCCTCTTATGAACTGTACTATAACGACGTTAGTATACTGGAAGCGCTTTGGAAAATAGTGAAGGTTATTGAAGGGACTGAAGAACAGCTTCTACGTATTGGAGAAGGAATTAGAGCAATAAGAGAAACTATGAAGTATGCATTAATTGATGAAGAAGCCATTAAGAATGCTATATACATGTATAGGCTAGGTCATAAAGACGTGGTAGATAATCTACTCTACTCAATTGCCGCGTCAAAGAAGCTTAAACTACTTACAGTAGATAGCGACTTGGTAAAATTTATAGAGAAACACGGCCTCGCTAAGGATAATATTGTGACGCCAGAAGAGCTTGAGTAATATCCTCCCTACCCATCTCTAGCCGCAATGAACTCTCTAATTAAGCTATTCATACTCTTAACATATTTTGCTCGCTATCTGTACGATTACGGAGAATTTCTAAGTAATGGCTTTTCGATTCATCTCCAATCTTGATAATCTTATTGCACTCTACGCAGTACTTTCTAGAGATCTTGCTTGAAGGCCGCTCAAGACCCTTTTGTACTGTCCCATCTAAACTAAAAGCGACGTGAATGTACATCGAGGTAAGAACGCTTAAGCTAGGCACCTTCTATTGGAGTGATGATGTGGCTGAGCTCTATTGTTTCTATACATGTTCTGCAATAGGTATAGGTACGAATTTTAAAGCGGTGAAAACTTTACTCCCTCTTTATATACTGCCCTAAGTTATCGCTCTCGGGCGAACAGTTGGAGGCTCAGTTGGGAACTGGCTGTCACTAAAACCTGAGCAGAGCTCTCTCTAGCGCTTTCCACGGTTGCAATGCTTTGCTAAAACCAGTACTGAGGCGGCTCGCTTACTCTAACTCTCTCTTCATCTTTAAACCTCCACTTGCCTCTTAGGTCGAGTATGACTACTCCAAGCTCAGACCCTAGTATGTCGCTTATTAAGACCTCGTACTCGTAGCTAGAGATCATGGCGTCGGCAACTATGGGCCCCACAACTCTATCCTCTGTAACAGCGCTGACCTCAATACACCTTGGAATAAGATAGTTTCTAACTGGCCCACCAGCTGTTCCAACCTCGACGAGTACAGCCTCCTCTGGCGGTGGCCATAAGCCTAGATCAGCAGCTAGCCTTCTAGGAATTAAGAGCTGTGGTGTTTCAGCTTCAAAACCACTATTGACGAGAGCAGACGTTAAGACATCTCTACTAGACTTTAAGCTCTTCACTTTAAGCTTTATTCTCACTACCACGCTCTAAAAGCACCTTTCTCAATGGGTATATATGCCCAAT